>WLWD01004031.1_pt1 | contig 10516 bp, 4 predicted proteins | sample 6712731 | NCBI WGS metagenome assembly WLWD01 (sample SAMN12718690, study PRJNA576275) | sponge metagenome | isolation source: marine sponge | host: Mycale hentscheli | place: New Zealand: South Island, Marlborough, Capsize Point | collected 2014-11-01
AAAAAAAAAACATACATGAAAAGGATTGGGCAGAGCTAAAGTGCTATGTGCGAATAGGTTTGTTGTCGTGATCAGAGAATCAAGCAATAGGTAACATGATTCAAATATGTAATTCAAGTATAATTCCATAATGCGCTCATCATTTTATGGACCCAAACAATGCACGCATATTGTCCCCATGACACTGCACACATAATGTACCCATTTTTATGTACCCAGACAATGCATATTTATATCCGCATGAAACTGCAAAAATAATGTACCCTTTTTATGTACATAGACACTGCAAACATAATATTCCCATGGCGCCAGCACACATAATGTACCCTTTTCTATGTGCCCAAAACACTGTGAACACGATGTACCCATAACATCACGTACATAATGTACCTTTTCTATGTAAATATACACTACAAACATAACGTACCCATAATGCCAGCACACATAATGTACCCTTTTTTATGTACCCAAAACACTGCAAACATAATGTAATCATAATGTAACGTACCCGCCCACTGACAACAGAATGCACATAGCCTTACAATAACTGTTAAACCATATATATTTTATTGTTTTATATCAAAGTACACATTTTCCTTCATACTGTGAAAATTTGAAAGAGCTTCACCGTTCAGTTTTTAAAATATGACATTTTGATTACTAATTTCGGTGTATTTTTCTCTCATTTCACAGCATTTGAATACTCGTTTGTGCAGAACTTCAACTGATGATTTCAAAAATATAACTCTGAAAACATATATATTTACACAGTTGTAACATATATATTTTGTGGCATTTTAACTTCTATATCACTCCGGAATTATCGGAATTAAATTAATGTTGATTAGTTTTGTTTTCAGTAGCAATTAGTAGACCTAATATATGTCATGAAGGTCTGTCTGTACTCTCGTTCGCTATTCAGAAAGCAGCATGTAGTTTAACATTTACTGTAGCACACATATTAGCACCACCATCACCCTGCATCATATTAAGTCTTACATGGTGAAGAAAAAATGGGCGTGACCAACAGACCTCCGTGCCAGCATTATCTACAAACTATCTCGAGGCAGGGGTAACAACTCAACAATCTTATAGCTGTCAAACTCAAGCCCAGGGCCCATATTGTGCATTTCCATCCCTTATTTCCTTGTATATACCTCGAGATAGCCAGTATCACTCTAGATTGGCATCTGTCTGTGCATTGCAGTCATCTGTTTGATGTAATGCACAGGGCTGCATCGGTTCTTTGGAATTACAGCACGATGCATGCTCAAACGCACTTGATGATGTGCTTCGCATCCAGAGTGATACCCTAAGTGTTATGCTTTGTATTATAGTGATTGCAAGTCTGCTTCCATCAAATGTTGTTCTAAATTATCCACCCATATTATTATGCAGTGTAGTACTACATACATATATACTATAGTCCTAGATTTATGGAGATTGTGTGTGACGTTTGACTTGATTGACGTAACGCACTAACGTATGTCCGACGTAGTTCAGCTGAGGAAATCACTGTGTGGAAACCGTGCGCATCAGAATAAGCTGTCAAATCACCACAGAGAATCCACATTCTTGTCTGGTCGCTTTGGCTAGCTGAAAATAAGTAGGAGTGTAGACTTGGTATCCGGTACAAGAGCCCAATTCAGTGCCCGATATCTTTGTTTCGCCACATCGGTGGACACTGATGTATAGCAAATTATTTTGAACTGTTCAAATCAGTCCTTAAAAAGGTGGACTAAAGATTGCACACCGTATTTCTCAAAATGAACTTTCAATTGAAAAAACATCGAATCAATATTCATATTGGTCACATGCTGGGCAAAAACAACAAGGAGGTTAGTTGTGCTACAAGAACGCAATCTTGTGCCTTATATCTTTGCTTCGCCAAATCGGTGGACACTGATGTATAGCAATTATTTTCAACTGCTTAGACTTAACTTTAATCATGTTAATTATAGATTACATACCATGCGTCTCGAAATTAACTATCAATTTGAAATACAGAGAGCAATCTTCATGTCTAGTCACACGCTCGGTTAGAATGACAAAGAGATTAGTTGTGATACAAGAAGGCGTTCTTGTGCCTTATATCCTTGTTTCACCAAATTGGCAGACATTGGTGTCAATTGAAAACACATCGAATCAATATTCATATTGGTCACATGCTGGGCAAAAACAACAAGGAGGTTAGTTGTGCTACAAGAACGCAATCTTATGCCTTATATCTTTGCTTCGCCAAATTGATGGCCACTGATGTATAGCAAATCCTTTCAACTGCTCAAACTTAACTTTAAACAGGTCGATTATGATCACATAACGTATGTCTCGTAATGAATTATCGATTTGAAACACAGGGAATCAGTATTCGTGTCTGGTCACATGCTCTGTGAATATGACAAGGAGACTAGTTGTGATCGAAGAACGCGTTCTTGTGCCTTATATCTTTGCTGCACCAAATCGGTGGACACTGATGTACAGAAAATTGTTTTCAACAACTCAGACTTAATTTGAAAGAGGTCGATTATAGATTTCATACCATGTGTTTCAAAACGAACTATCAATTCTCAATGCAGAGAATCGAATGCTTGGTCACATGATCGGAGCAAAGGACAAGGAGATTAGTTGTTATACACGTTCATGTGTCTTATATCTTTGCCTCGCCAAAGTTACGAGACATCCATATGATCATGATTGTGCATAATAAGCTCCAAAGACAACCATATGATCATGACTGTGCAAAACATATAAATTCGGAGACAACCATATAATCATTAACGTGCCAGACAACTGTATGGCCATTCTTTATCCAGATAGTATTCCAATATCCATATGACTATAATTGTGTCAGGATGAGATGTATGGCTATTATTGTGACGTAAATAAGTAAACATAAATGTGCAAGTTTTTAAATGCAAAGACAACATAATGATTTCTTGTCTGATTCACAAGAAATACTTGTGGTTTGCATTTTATCGCATCATCAGGAATTATGTTTGAAGTGTACATCTGTTTGTACAATTCTTACCAAAGACACTCGTTAGTGGTGTCAAATAAAATATACCCATCTCCACGTGCTGTGAATGAATGGCTGATGATATAGTAAACACATGTTTCATTCATATGACATCCAAATGAAGTATGAGGAGCGAATTTTGTCAACTTATTATCCTAATAATCAAACAAATGACAAATGTGCATGGCAGCTGTCATCGACTCCATGCAAAGGAAATTTGTAGACATTATTAGAAATCCTGCGAGGGATGACCATTAACAAATTTATCCTCAAACCATATTACCTGTTAGAACTCAAGGAAAGGCTCCTTTCCTGCAGGACATACAAGAAAGGCGTTCTTGTGCCTTATAATTCATTGTTTCACCAAATTGTCAAGACATGGGTGTCAATTGAAAACACTTGACTCATTTCATATTGTCACATTCGGGCAAAACAACAAGGAGGTTAGTTGTGCTCAGACGCAATCTTGTCCTTATAGCTTTGCTTTCCCATATCGTGGACACTGATGTAACAGCAATTATTTTCAACTGCTTAACTTACCTTTAAACGTGTTACTTATAGTACATACCATGCGTCTCGAAATTAACTATCAATTTGAAATACAGAAAGCAATCTTCATGCCTAGTCACATGCTCGGTTAGAATGACAAAGAGATTAGTTGTGATACAAGAAGGCGTTCTTGTGCCTTATATCCTTGTTTCACCAAATTGGCAGACATTGGTGTGTGGTAATTTCTTTTAAACAGGCCACCAGTAGACTTTATTGTGTGCTTCGCAATGAATTATCAGTATGAAACACAGGGAATCAAAATTCGTATCTGGTCTCATGCTTGATGAAAATGACAAGTAGATTAGTTATGATAGTTGTGAAGTCCTCTGAGCCTCCTCAGAAAAGAGGCCGTTAAATAAACACTTAACTTTTACCTTTCTAGTACAAGATTGCATAACTTTGCTTTGCTTAAATAGGTAGACACTAATGCATAGCAAGTTCTTTTTAACAAGTCCGATTTAACTTTATAAGTTAACATATAGAATATATCGTGCATCTAAAAATGAACTATTCTGATAAAAGGACCAGGAAATGAGAGAATCAATGTTTACATCTAGTCATTGGCATTTTTTGAAACTAACGACAAGAACACATTCTCATGCACTGAAGTGTAACATACATTTTAACACCTAATATTTAATTTTGGAAGCAGCCAATTTGAGACTTTACCGTGCGCCTCATGATAAATTATTGATTTGAAACTCAGGCAATACTACTCATGTGTATTAAGCCCTGATGGGTAATGAACCTGCCAAGTAACTCACAGATCAAAGCTTCAAACCCCATCTGGGATTAACCTGAGGGTTTCGATTCACAAACTTGGTGAAAACGACAAGGAGGTTAGTGGTGATACAAGAACATTTTGCACAACGAAATATGTTTTCCTTGTCCAACAAGTGGACATTAATGGTTTTTACACATCTGATTTTTAACTTGAAACAGGCCAGCAATTGACTCTACCGTGTGCCTCACAATACCGTATGAATTCATGTCAGATCACTTGCTGGCTGAAAGGACAAGGAATTTAGCTGTGACGAAAGAATGCATTCTCATGCCCGATATCTTTCTTCACCAAATAGGTGGACACTGATCTAGAGCACATTTCTCATTACAACACCTCTGACACAATCTTAAACAGCTCCACTGTAGATTACTGTGTGGTGCAAAGTGAATCATGCATTTGAAGCAATAAATCAATATTCACGTCTGACTTCTTCTTATGAAGAAATTGTCGTGATCAACAAACATTGCCTTGCCAAATAGGTGGACACTGATATATAGCCATGAGCGCCTATATAAGCCAGGGTTGCGACCAGTCTCAGTCATACTCACTGCAGAGTCATCAGCAACAGCATCAAGATGATCCGGCTTCAAACTGTGCTGCTGCTTTCCTTGGGGATCACCATGGCTGGTAAGTCTTCTTTGTTTCTAGACTCTCTTCACTACCACACTACCTATGTCGCTTTCCTTTGTATTCTTTTAATTTATCTCTCTACTAGAAGCATTTGTTTTTTTCTCTCTCTCTCTCTCTCTCTCTCTCTTTCTCTCTCTCACTCTTTATTGCTGAAGCAGTGCGATGGATATATATGTTCCATGCTACTTTTGTTCCTTAGTCAGAAAACGTTTTTTTCATGATGATGATAACATGCTGTATAACTAACATACAATCTCAAATGTTGTTTTACTCTTCCTCCTTCTTTATTGCTGTTTTGTGTAATCTTATAACTGCAAACGGTGCCCATGACAAATAGCACATGATTTTTATTTATTTATTTTGTTTTTAATTTACAGCCGCCTGGGACCCTGACTGCTACCTGTGCAAATACTTCAATGGTATTGGCTACATCGCGAGCGACGAGTATTGCCCTGTGTACTACATGGTGAGTATGCATTATTCATAGAATATATTAAAGTAGACAGTGCTCAGTTTAAATGAAAAAAAAACTTGCTCCTAACAATCTTCAAAACAGGTACTAATGACTTTTAATTTGACGGGGAAGTAGTAATGACAATCTGTGTAGTAGTCAACTGAAAGTTACTAAATTATAAAAAGAGTGATTGACGAATCAACAATTCGATTGTACTTCATAATAATAGTAGGTCACCTTTGGCTTTCATTGTTGATCAAACAACATGATACATGTGAGAGATAGTTATAGGTATTAGCACACAGCTGTAGCATGCAGTTTAGAGAGCACAAATCAGCACACAAATGCATTGTGCACAGAACTTAATGCGATTGCCATGTGCATATTTTACAGTGCATAAGGAACCCGTATTTCGTGAGGAACCCTAAACATGTCGACGAAGGAAGCGGACGTAACAAGTACGAGTACAGATGGTATACGTTGTGCTGTCCGGAAGGCATGACGTTCGATGAGGAACACCAGACTTGTGTGAGAGATGTGTACAGAGACAGCAAGTGCATCAATAACCGTTACAAATGCCCTAACGTCACAGCAGTACGTAAGTGACGCTCTTTTGATTTCAGTTCAATGCAATCCTTGTAATTTGTACAGGATCCAGTATTTTTTTCTGTTTAAAGTGAACAGTATGTATTAGAGAAATAGCACAAGGTGACAACCTCTTTAAAAAAAATCGTGCATTGCTTGTGAATGTAAATAAGTAATTGTTGTATATAGCTATGCGCATAGAGATATTCTACATCTAGAGTTTAATTGACACGTCGAGAAACGTTTGTTCACAAGTGGTGTATGCCTATTAAAGTAGCACATTGTAAAACTTTACTCGTCATGCTTAACAGAAGTATATGTTACCCATGCAATAACCTTCCTTTTCGTGTATAGCCTTCTTTGTGTTTAGCACCATCCAACTGTTCCTATTACGCTCACTGGGACGAGACAAAGTACAAGGTTGAAACTGGAGATGTCCTGATGTGTCCGTACGGCACTGTGTGGGATCAGCGTTATTGCACATGTGTATTCGGTAAGTTTGATTGCAATTGTAAACACGTATGTGTATCTAAGTTAAACTGTAGCATTTGATTCGTACTTAATATGAAGGGAGTGAATTATAAGAAAGAAAGAAAGAAAGAAAGAAAGATAATAACCCGAGAAAGCGATTGGTCATTTTTCAACTACTGCTGTAACACAAAAGAGGAAAAACAAAACATCCTTTCTTGTCATGCAAACAGTAAGAAACAACTTTTATTTTAAACAAATTAATTTAGCAATGTAAAAGATAGTAGCTACCCAAGTAGCATTGCTGTATTTCATCTGCAAACATTAATCTGTCTGGTAAAGTGGGAAATGAAGCATGATTCCATACTATGATTGAGAGTAAAATATTTGATTACAAATATCTACTTTGGGTTTCCGTAGGAGAAAGTTGAGATGAATATCCATAAAACACTGATACACTTTAGGTTTGCTCTATATTTAGCTTGTGCACAATTTGTTCATGTAAAACGTAATTACAGTCTGCATCTACGGCAAAGCACACACCGAATGTGTACTGTATGTATGATATGCTTGTTTGTTACCAGGAAAAAGCTGGGCAAAAGAACCGTGTTGCAAGATTCTGCACTACGACTTCAATAATACCTTTGACAGCTGGTCTTGTTACAACCATGCCTCTGGAGTTCCTTACGGCAATCCTGCCTGGGACAGAGAAGTTCTCTGCCTGAATGGAGTAGACCAGTTTCTCACTGTAAGCATTTTGTATCTTGCTCAAGACGGCATGGAATGCTTTATGGACATTCCTGTTTTGAAAGCAGCAAACAACACAGACATAGAAATGATTTTTTGTGTGTGATTTTTTTCCAGATTCCCTTTCTGAACAACTGGTTCGCATGGAACCCAATTGGCAAGACTTTTACCATTTGCTTCTGGCTTCTTCCACGAGCCAACCAAACTGCTGGCGTTCTCTCCACTAACTGTTTTTATGAAAACGAGGTGAGTGAATAAGTCATACTTTAAGGTGCATAATTCTCCACAGTATTTAATGAATTCACTCTAAATTCCGACGTGTATAGATTATCAACAGAACAGTACATGATGCAATGTTTCAATAGATTCCACAGTGCGAACATCATGTCTCTTGATGATTGAAAGGGCGTGCAAGATAAAGTGAAATAATTATCTAAACTATTGCATAGAGTAGAGTAATGCATATTCTACAGATTTTCGTGCTTAGAATACTCATTCGTTGGGCCTAAGAATACATGCATTTCGTTTTAGTACACTTGTATGTATTTTGACAAAACTGCCGGCGTCAGATATGTGTTACGATTACAGACTATGAAAATGTACTGTAACAAACTTTCAGTGCACACAGAAAATTCAACGTTATTTTTAGGTATCGACAGCTGCTTTCAGTTTAGCACTCGCATGCGCTTATGTGAGCATATGTATCTATATCGAGTTGACAAATTAGCACAATCCTAATTAAATTTCTCCAATGTGGCTGGCTGTTGTTTCAGGGAAGTGTTGCTGAAGTCTGGCTAGATGATGGTGAGCTTGTGGTCAAACTCGGAACGAGAGTTTTGAGGCTTTGGAGGGTAAGCATTAAGCATTCAACATTTCCTAAATGTAATCAACTGTTTCACTACTAAATAGACGGTTTTTATTTTGAATGATAAATGTAACACACATACTTAAACATGTTTTATCGGTTGGTAATTATTGAATTGGCAACTTTACTCACCTATAATTGGCTAGAACAAACAATCTGCCTATGCAGTTCCTAGAATTGTGAATGTGAAAAGTCACATATCGTGACGTCAGTGTAGCCCTGATGTTATTTTGACTTGTTCGGCTACGATAACGAACCAATGTTTGTTGAAGCAATAGGTAGCAAGCACGTTCTCCGCTGTAGACGCTAATCATATGATAATACATTTATGTATGTTTTCAGTTCCCACCATACAGTAAATTCACCAAACTGTGCATAGTTTTTAACAAGGGCTGGTATCATATATATTACAACGGACGCCCAATCAAATGGATTTTTGTAAATCCGCATCCTGTCAGTAGCCATTCTGCCACCACATTGGGCTTCGTGAGAGGCAAATTTCCATTCAAGGGATACATTGATGATGTAAGTAACTGCATTGACCTACTTCCCCTCATGGCTGTGTGCATGCAGTTTGAAGCTTTCTTTTATATGTGACAGTGTTTGTTTTGTGCAGAATATTTATTTCTATTCCATTTAATTTAGCAACATTATAATACACGTGGCATGTGCATAATTAACAGGAACAAACCTTGCTAACGATAACGTACAAATGAGTGATACATGTAAAGTGCATTTTAACATGTCGTTATGTAAAGAAGTTAGTTAGGTATTAATTATTACTCGCTGTTACTTAAATGTTTTGCCTGTGCTTAGCATTACCATCACATGCACATGTATGGAGCTTGTGTTCCTTGAAACGATAATTAATTTGTAAATCATACGTTTGTAACTTTTGATGTTTTCTTTCAGTTCTGTTTCTGGACCAAGGCTTTGGACGCCCGCACGATTTACAAATGCTTCAAAAAGGGACCCTCCAACTACTACACTAGTGACTAAAAAGGCGCATCTTCCTTTCCTGCTACCGACCTGGACAATCGACAAATGGATATGAACTTTGAACTTGAAGACATATATAGAGTATATCAATGTAATCTGCATGGTGCGTTTCTCTTCATTGGACTGTACTGGGAAGGATAACAACTAATTCGGTGTTCACAACGTAGCCAGAGCAATAATGTGCTTTGAAAAATGACCTTTATAAGCTAACGTATGATACAAGAATAGACATTTTTTTGTTTTGCCGGCAAGATATTTATCAAACTTCATCTATTTCTGCTCAGAGGTTCCAGCACGACACATTACTATCTCCTGCACCTGCTGTCAACATGTAACTTGCTTGGGTGAAATCATCAGCTGCGGGTGCAGCTAGATAATTGCAAATTACAATAAACCGGGATTGCAACTTACATATATGTTGTCTTGTGTGATGCTCTTGATAGATTTTTGTTTATAAATTGGTGCATCAAAACACCAAACTATAAACACCCGTGATACATATAGTGAATTATGTAGAATGAACACCCATATGTTCATTATTGTTAATTCAACAACAATGAATATGTGGTGTCCTGCTGAGGACTCTATTGAAGACTATGGAAGATGACCGAGTGTGCCACAGGTTACACAGTTTCGTATTTATTAATGTCTCTTTAGTATTGGAAAAATCGAGCATGAGGATACCCCTGCCCCCTCCTCCCTCTACTGTACATTCCGAACACTTTCTGGGGACAAACTCACAAACTTACGTCCATCTACAATGTTCACAGCTCATCTAACTTACTATCCCGATTTCGCTTAACTTAGTTATGCACACATCATTCAGTATTAACTGGGTGCAATAAAGTAGAAAATCACTGCTGGAAAATCAATTTTCCTTAAAGCCACCACTATGATATTGTATACACTGAGCTAAAAGCCGATATTTGAGGCTTCACAATGGCATAAGAGCACCAGACTTCATCTATTAGTGACACGTAGTATCTACACATTTGTATGAACACATTTTTTTTGTGCAGGATAAACTTTGAGACAACTACATATCCATTACTTTGCATCAACAGTCACCACTGCGGCAGTGGTACATTGTGACTTAAATAGCAATAAAGATGCACTGCACTGCTGTATACATTAACTATGGGAGACGCCAGGCTGTGTCATACATGACACAATTCATCTTGATAAATATCTCATTAATATTAGAGCATAATTGTCACAGCTAAAAACCTTCTTGTTCACCGCTGATGGGTGTGGTAGAGCTAGTCATGGGTTCTTGTGACGTCAGTTGTTGTTGAGGAGGAAAACATGGAGGACAACCTGAACATAAAGTGCAATTATGTAGTCTTTATTTCAAGAGATGTTCTCTGCATGAAAACCAGGTAGTGAATAACAAATAAAGATGATGATGCAATGATTACA
>WLWD01005079.1_pt1 | contig 10470 bp, 13 predicted proteins | sample 6712731 | NCBI WGS metagenome assembly WLWD01 (sample SAMN12718690, study PRJNA576275) | sponge metagenome | isolation source: marine sponge | host: Mycale hentscheli | place: New Zealand: South Island, Marlborough, Capsize Point | collected 2014-11-01
ATCAACTCAGTACTTGCTGCACGTCCCACTCACCATTGCAGAAACCACACCCTCTGGAGTATCCTTCTCCAAGTCAAAGGAGAACTCGATAGATTCCTGGTTGTTTTTCTTGGACGTCTCTTTCGTGGGCACCTCCATCTTCAGATCTAGCACTGGGGTATCATTACCCTGACCCTTCAAGGGCTCTATCTTCACACCTTCTGCAAAGAACTCGTGGCTTAGCAACATCTTCACATTGTAGCTGGACGCACACACATACAGACACATAATACAACTAAACACATGCTCTCAAAATGATTATTACATTCTGCACACTGTCTGTTCAACTGTGCATGGAAGTTCTCCTTCTATTCCATGCATGCACAGTCATGAGGCACACATATAGGTTACACCACTAGGCAGGGTTTCATACAGAGAGGTAGGGGCGCCCTGGGATCCACCCCCTCCCCCAGTATTTCATGAATAAATTAATACTTAATGGTATTCTGTGGTTATGATTTATAATGGTATTCTGTGATTTTGTTGTTTGTATATATCTAATATTTGGTGAAGTTCACTTCAGTTAATTTGAGATCCTTCAATTGCAATACGCATTAGTCTTCCAAGATTGATGTCACTAATTCTGAGACGATTTTTAATCAAATGGGTGTGGTTTCAGCAAAAATGGGTGTGGTCAAACAAATATTTTGCTACTTGTGACCCCTCTTCCTAAACTCTCCCCCCCCCAGAAAAAATCCTGTATGAAACCCTGCTAGGTGGGGGGCGGTACCGGGTTTACACAATGGAGGGTGTGAACGAGGAGGGCGTTAAGGGTGGCCGCACACCGCCCACGCAATTTTTTGTTGATGGTTGCTATGCACGATTACTACTATTGTATACTTACAGGGGCTTCCCCACTACAACACAAGGACAAAGTACCTGCCGAAGGCGCCGCTCACTAACTTTAGAGCAAATCGGGAGGAAATATTGGGGCCTGGTTATAAAAACTTTGTAGCACTTTTTTGGAGCAGTGAGGTAAATTGGAGCTCCGCAATTTGGTGCACTACTAGCCGAGCCATTACTCTACTGCAAGATAACAAGTTCTTCTCCATTTCAATATTACTTTATGATTTATTCGTAATTATTTCTTTTTATAAGAAAAATTCACGTTGTGGTGCAGTTCATTTTTTACCTGTGTGTAATTTTTTTTTTGTCGTTCTTTAGATTCCAAGAAAAACTGATATAAAATTTGGAAATTTAATTCCACTCGCAATTTAGCCCCACCCCCAAGTATCGTACTACATGTATGCGAGCAATTTATTTTTCCAATTAGTTTGTATCGGTTCTAAAATGATCCCGCCTATATCAAGAGTAAACAAACATCAATACAACAATAACAAGAGAGTCAGAAGAGAGAGCAGTTTCTTGGAGATAGCCAGAGGTGAAGGTATTAAATCTGCGCAGCTTGGGAAGTCTTCGCTCCGCAGAAATCGAGCCTGGTGGATCCATCCGCTTGAGTTCAGGTGCGCAGAGCCTAGAGAATGGCTACAGGAGGAGAGGCAGTCTGGTGCACCTTGCCACGTGAGTTCAGACGATGTATGGAGAGTTGCTGTAAACGGCTATGAGACAACAAGAAGCTAAACTTAAACACCACAACTTCGCAAAGTATACTTCTGCTACTACTGCACGATTGTTTCTGCTCGCGTATTATCGAATGGTGGGGTATTGACGGGGAATAAATTAATGTCCGGATCTACCGGCGGTGCGCATTGCTATGTGCGGCCACCCTTAATCCCATGTATTTCATAACCACCTAGGAGATGGCTACAAATATTCACTGCTAAATGAGCAAACTTATTGGATAGTTTGAAGGAGCCATGGCAACAACCTGCTACAGTGTCTGACTCTCTCCCTCTCTCTCCCATAGCTACTAAAGTTCAGGAAAGCACTGAACGTGCAGTAATGACATGAAGGAGTAGCTGCAGTCATTCATGCAGTGACTTGGACTGACTGGCAAGTGATAAGCTAGTCCTCAGACAGCAGTTCTCTCTGGACACAATACAAGTTATTGGAATGTCTGTCTGCACATGCACACACACACGTACTAGACCTAACAGCACAACTTAGCCATACAAAAACCCAAATATTGACCCAACACGCACACACATACACACAACAATACACTCCCAAGACAGAGATGATGCCTTACCGACTATTCTTGCTGACCACTGTACAGTTGGCGATGATACTCAGCAGAACTTCATTCTTTACCTTCTCCAGAGCATTGGGTTTCACACCTTGAGTAACTCGCTTGTAGATCTGGGCGGGGTTAGAGCACTCCATGTACGGGTACTCCTGAGTGCACATCTCCAGCAGACACATACCAAATGCATACACATCCACAGACTCATCGTAGTTCTCCTCGTACATCTCTGGGGCCATGAACTCAGGGGTGCCTGCACACACACACACACACACACACACACACACACACACCACATCATAATGGCAGGAAGGAGAGGGTACAAGTACTAGCAATCCAATACATTAAGATAGATAAACACATGATAGTGACTGGTGCACACACACACACACATGATAGTGACTGGTGCACACACATACACATGATAGTGACTGGTGCACACACACACACACACATGATAGTGACTGGTGCACACACACACACATGATAGTGACTGGTGCACACACACACACATGATAGTGACTGGTGGCACACACACACACACACATGATAGTGGACGGGTGCACACAGACACACCTGATTGCTGTGCACACACACACACACACACCTACACACACCATGATAGTGACTGGTGCACACACACACACCAGGAATATGAACTGTTGCACACCACAACACAGACATGATAGTGGACTGGTGCACACACACACACACACACACACATGGATAGTGACGTGTGCACACACACAATGATATGTGACTTGTTGCCCCACCACCCACAACACACACACATGATAGTGACTGGTGCACACACCAACACCATGATAGTGACTGGTTCACACCCGCACACCTAAGCGTGACTGGTGCACACACACACACATGATAGTGACTGGTGCACACACACACACACACATGATAGTGACTGGTGCACACACACACATGATAGTGACTGGTGCACACACACACACACACACATGATAGTGACTGGTGCACACACACACACACATGATAGTGACTGGTGCACACACACCATGATGTACTGGTTGCACACACCCCATGATAGTGACTGGTGCAACACACACACACACACACACACACACACATGATAGTGACTGGTGCACACCACACACAATGATAGTGCCTGGGCAAACCCCACACACACAGCGTCAAGGTGGCTCGTCTGAAGCATATCCCCCACCACCCTATAACTGTCTCAACTCATAGCCGCTTCAAACTGCCAGGCCCCAGTCTCCAATCTTAACCAGTCCAGTTTGTTGCCGTTGATGAGATGTTGTCACCTTCAGATCGTTCTTTGGAGATGGGCGGGGTCCGGGTGTGGAGGAATACTTCCTCAGGATCGGCCTACCCCAACTCCTGATCACCTTGGGCTTGAATGGCCTTCAGCCCGCCCCTCATGTCCTGTAGTTTGCCATGGTAACACATTAAGCCGCCTTCCCACACAGATCACATAAACAACAACACAGTCCTTATCAAGATTGTGAAGTTTGTTTTAATAATATTTCCACGACACCCCAGGCATGCCATTTCCATGGAACCTCATGTACAAGTTGCGAAAATTAATGAGGGATCACATGTTTGCATAACACTGAACATGTGTCCACACACACACACTACCACACAACCCTCATTCTTATAACACTTCCCCAGGAATAGAGAAGACCTTTGTTCATCTCCCACACTGATTGTGTATTGCAGCTGCCTTAGCACATTAGGACACCACCACGAGTAGTTGTACTACAAAACTACTAAAGCTCACACTCGTAAAAGTTTAGGTAAGCTCCAGGTCCGTCCTAGTAATTTTGAGTAGCTACAGGTCTGGCACTATAATGTTAGTGCTACATGTCCTGGTCACTAGATGTGATAGCTACAGGTCCTGGTCACTAGTAATGTTGAGTAGCTACAGGTCCTGGTCACTAGTAATGTTAAGTAGCTACAGGTCCTGGTCACTAGGAATGTTGAGTAGCTACAGGTCCTGGTCACTAGGAATGTTGAGTAGCTACAGGTCCTGGTCACTAGTAATGTTGAGTAGCTACAGGTCCTGGTCACTAGGAATGTTGAGTAGCTACAGGTCCTGGTCACTAGTAATGTTGAGTAGCTACAGGTCCTGGTCACTAGTAATGTTGAGTAGCTACAAGTCCTGGTCACTAGGAATGTTGAGTAGCTACAGGTCCTGGTCACTAGGAATGTTGAGTAGCTACAGGTCCTGGTCACTAGGAATGTTGAGTAGCTACAGGTCCTGGTCACTAGTAATGTTGAGTAGCTACAGGTCCTGGTCACTAGTAATGTTGAGTAGCTATAGGTCCTGGTCACTAGTAATGTTGAGTAGCTATAGGTCCTGGTCACTAGTAATGTTGAGTAGCTACAGGTCCTGGTCACTAGTAATGTTGAGTAGCTACAGGTCCTGGTCACTAGGAATGTTGAGTAGCTACAGGTCCTGGTCACTATTAATGTTGAGTAGCTACAGGTCCTGGTCACTATTAATGTTGAGTAGCTACAGGTCCTGGTCACTAGGAATGTTGAGTAGCTATAGGTCCTGGTCACTAGTGATGTCCATGAGATCATCTCCACATGCAGCTGGGCTGGACTGACAGATTGTGGTAATTACCTCGCTTGTACAGATACCTGAGTATCTGATGAAAGATTGTGAAAGCTAATAGAATTATAAGAGAATGATTAGCTCAGGACATGTCATGGGGGAATACTGATAGTTGTAGGTCCTATATACCATATTTCATCACTACAAATACCATTTACCATTGGACTTCTCTTCAACAATGATATCATCAGCAAGGAAAGAGAGTGTTGCTATTGAGTTCAACTGTGACCTGCAGGTCAGTGAGTCAGTCAGTGAGTCAGCCGGTTAGTGATGACACATGAATAACTCCAGCAACCCACGGGGGAATATCTGACACTTCATGACATTACATATGCATAGGTGCACCAGTCAGTCCACCCTCAACCTTTGTACTTCTCTAGTGTTGGTAATCTTCCCTCACACTAAAACCACACCCTCTCCCTCATAAACTACAACTAAGAATCAGAAGCCACTTGAGCTGAAGTCTGAGAGTGCACAAGTCCCCGCCGACTTACCTATAGTAACTCTCCTCCAACCAGTCCTACCACAGGCCATGTGCTACTAACAACTTCACACACACACACACACACACACAGGCTGACTGCTACACACACACACACTTTCTTCACCACCTACAGACACTTTCTTAACCACCGTATAGCCAAACATATCCTTCTTCTCAGACCTCAGCTAGGCCTGTCAACACCTGCTGTTACACAGGAAGCCAGGCGGAAGTGTCAAACACAGTACTATCCCACAGGAAGTCAGGAGGAAGTGCCTAACACAGGAAGTCAGGAGGAAGTGCCTAACACAGGACTTCACAAAGTTTGCCCACAATAAATTAGCTTACACAACAAATTAGCTTACTTTTAAAATTTGAACTTTTAACTTTCTAATCCAATCTAGTCCAATGTCTCTCAGCCACTTTCAGGTCTATACACAAGCACACATGTCACCCACAGTGTGGTCAACCATAAACCACAGGACTTGTACACATTGGATCCAGGCCATTCAGCACACCTTGGATCCAAAATATCCAGCACACCTTGGATCCAAAATATCCAGCACACCTTGGATCCAAAATATCCAGCACACCTTGGATCCAAAATATCAAGCACACTTTGGATCCAGGCCATCCAGCCAGCACACATGCAAGCACTCAATGCTCGGTTGTATCTCCCACTATATGAAGACTGATAGTTGGAATGCCCTTACCTGCTACAGTGGCCACACCCACACTCCAGACTGGCCTACATGTTTTTTAAACTTGTAGCCACAAAGCTCCTCACATTCTTTCTCTCTCAGCAGTCACTCACTGACCACACAAGAACACTCCAACACACATCCCAGCTACCCACAGAAACATGGTTCCTCTACTAGTCCTGTCAAAGGAGAACAAATCCTTCACATTCCAGAGTGACTGCGTAACTCGTACCCTAAACTCAGTTAGTATTAAATATGGGGGACTTCGTTCCACTGACCCACGGAAACCTCGGCAATTTCATAAGTTTGTCAATTAAAACAATTAATAATAATCAGTTGACCTTTACCCTTGGTGCACTCACCCTTTCAGTGTTCCAGAGGTCATGAGTTCGGTGACCAGGACGAGGACCTTGCGGTCCTTCTTGTCTCCCCGCTGAGTACTTTCCCAGGACTCATACAGACGCAAGATGTTGGGATGCTGCAACGTCTTCAAGATCTTCACTTCATCCTTGAATCGGAGTTGTTCTGACTTGTTGTAACGGTTCTCCTGCAGAAACAGTCAATATAAATAATATAAAAATAGCACCTAAAACCCCAGCAATTAACACCTTGTTAGAAACAATGTCATTCCGACTCTTCATCCATCAGAACTTATTAGAACAAACTCTCCCACAGCAAACTCTCCCACAGCCCACTAATCCCTGCACTGGTTACAGCCAGCCACAGTCAACATCAGTTGTGGGCGCCTTATTAGCATGCGTCTCCTGGTTGCCACACAATAACAAAGGAAATAATGCAGCTACACATCCCTTGTGTAGTGAGAGGAGGACTGACTCCATAACCGCTTCAATCCAGCTAGAGTCTGTCAGTAGGTCAGATGGAAGGACAGTAGAGAAAAGAATGTCCTATCATTGTATGACTTGACTTTATCGATCGTCTATTTACTGGAGAACATATTCTTCGACACTTGTTTCAGGTCATACACTGTCACTCTCACCTCTACTGCCTAGTGAGAGGCATGCAATGGAGGAGACTTGGCAATGTGTAAGGAGAGAGATGTGTAACACTCAATGCTCATAACTTTAGCTGGATCATGTGATCCCAAACTGGATCATGTGATCCCAGGCTGGAGACATGTTTACAAGCCCTGGTTACAGGCCAGCTCAAGGAACCTGTCTGACCGCCTGGAATGTATGCCATCCCTTTGTCTCGGCTGGCAGCTACAGCTGTGGAGGACTGTGCAATGTAAACTAGCCCAACACACAATTATCACTTATTAGCACACTCGCAGCACACAATGACACAACTATTAATGGCAAATGGAGTATCTTGAAACAATAGTTTTACACACACATACACACACACTGAGGCAGCATGCGTAAAAAACTGAGGAGCTTTTGTACAGCCATGTAACAGAGACTGGAGCCAACCACCAACAAGATGTGGCAATTGGTCAGACACACACCCCAGACAGATCACACTAACCACAAACTCTCTTTCCTATTATATCACTGCTGTACATGCCCTGGAGGAAGTGTCACAGAATTAGATGGCAGTTGGAGAAGTTGATAAAAGTTAAGTGAGGTATCTGATACTATGGTACTGCCCATGCCTACTAGCCTGACTGATAAACCAGTGGAAGAAACATCCAATGTGTGGCACCTGGAAGACTTATCTTAGATGTGAAGGCAAACACACACACACCACTGATAACCCACCAATTACTAGGTATTCCCTGGTCCAAGCCACTAAACAGGCACTGCCCCTATTATTATACACACACACACACCTACCTGCAGCTCACACCAGGCAACTGCTACTCCAGTCTCAGTGTCCAAGGCCTTGTACACAGTTTTGAAAGAACCTCGTCCAATCTCGATATCATACTTGAGGAATCTTTTGTCCGGGGAATAAGCCACTGCACGATCTTCTCGAACGAGGGGCTCACCTGCGTTAGGTAAAGATGGAACTTGCTGTAGTTGCAGCTTGCTCTCTTCCCCAGCTCCACTAGTTCCACCTCTCAGATTTCCACCCTCAACTTCCTCTTCTAGCGTTGCCACTTCCTCTCCGATCACCGTGCTAGAGGTGGACACTTCCTTCTCCACTGCCACACCTCCAGCTGCAGCAGCCACTTCCTCTCCAATCACCGTGCTAGAGGTAGACACTTCCTTCTCCACTGCCACACCTACAGCAGCCACTTCCTCTCCAATCACCGTGCTAGAGGTGGACACTTCCTTCTCCACTGCCACACCTCCAGCTGCAGCAGAATCCTTGTACGCATCACCACCTGTCTCAGCGGACACACCCACTATCTTCTTGTCCACTCTCACAACAGTTGCCACTTCCTTGTTAGAGCGACCAATGGACACAACAGTTGCCACTTCCTTGTTAGAGCGACCAATGGAAGGACTCGACTCCTTGTCTGCCCCTTCATCTTCACTTATAATTGACACCTTATCGGAAAGTGCTGGGCGCTCATCCTCTGACCAGTCAGAAGATGGTCCATCAGAAGCACTTCCATTGCGATCACCCTCAACATTGTTCAGTAAGGAGAAGTGGACCTTGCGCCCGTGAGACCCTTGAGAAGATTCTCCAGTGAGAACATCCACATTACCCTCACCAGACATGCCAACAGACTCGGGCGAATCCTCCGGAAGAACAACATCCTCAACAACGAATATTTTTGACGGCGTGTTTCGTGGAAGACTGGACATCTCAAGCACAGGCGATGTGGTCTTTACAGCTATGTCAAAGGAAGGCGGGGCCACATCTTGCTGAGAGGCTGATATAACCTTGTTTCCAGTGGAGGAGGAAGTAGGAGGAACCTGAGACTCCTCGCTGCTGTTCACTACGGTCTCAGACGCCATCACCAGATCACCTACACACACACACACACACACACACACACACACACACACACACACACACGTAAACATGAAGTATCACAGACCTCAGTTTACTAAAGGCAGAAGGAGTGGTCTCGTCAGACGTACCTCATTAACACCTACGAAATCCACATTTTTACTAGATTTTACAGTACCACTAAACAAATCACAAACACTCTCACTCAACACTATCCTGAATCTAACCAACACTCCATATGCCATAGAAGCAGCCCTTCAGGTTAAACATCTTTATTAGATCCCACTAAAGTGTGAGATCAGCTCACTGGATGGAAGCTATTGGTTACACCTCCTAACTGGTAGACAATGCGGCCAGCTCTATGCAAGGTGTAAATAAGAACACAACTGGTGCGTATCACTTCCAAGTGTGGCATGACTGCCTATAAACAATACTGGAACAGATAGTTCTACATCAGATAATATTTCACTCAGTCAATGCAGCTTTGTGCCACTGCATCATCATAAACAAGATTGGCAACAATTCCTCTTTAATACAATGTAATAGATACAGCATGGACCTCTTGCTTATCTGGCATGCATGTCAGACCCATGTGATCAAACAGATTATACATGGTCCCAATTCAAGCAATCAGACGGTATGTAATGAACATGTGATTTTTACGTGTCCCCATTTCTACATGTGAACAAGCAATGACAATTATTCAACATAGAACCTCACCAACTGCTAACGTATAACGTATCCTGTCTAATAAACAATGTGCCAGGCACAACACTGACTTATCCTGTCCCTGCCTGAACCCAACTCTATCAATGACAGAAGTCAATTAACTACTTTGAATGCATTCAATGCAAATCAATAAGATCAATATGGCTGCTCTCTATCCTGATCTAGTAAACCACAACCAATTGTTCAGCTACACAACTCAGTTTAACTCACCACACTCTTCCAGTAGAATGAATATCCAGTAATAGTGGGGGGTCGAAAACACCAATAACAAATAGAGGCCAAAATACAAATCACAGGTGACAAAGACGGACTTCAGTTTTCTTCACGAGGACGGAGCAGACACAAGGGTACATACAGAGTGGAATGAACGTATGGCAGCCACACACAGAGCTAGCTAACCCCAACCGCCCGCGAGGGAAGCGGCTATCTGTTCCCCGAGCAGCTGAGTCGGAACATCATCTCCTTTAGAATAGAAGTAGACACTGACAAGTTCGTTGGAGCTACACTCCGAACTGAACGTCCAGTGAAGGACTCCCGCTCCGCAGGAAGGTACCTTCCAAGCAGCTCTCGAGGGAAGAGAAACGTTCCCGCTACGCCAGTATGAATATAGACTACCGCCACACACAAAAAGATGCAATCCACACTCGCTCCGGCCCAGGCTACGCTTACCACCACACCAGGCTTACGCAGTCTAGTCCAAATCCTATTGGTCGCCTGGCCGGCACAGGGGGGGGGGGGGGGGGCTTGGAGGGGGCGGAGGATGGGATGAAAAATTGACGTCCGGTTTATACTGGTTCAATTCACTGTCACGTGATAGTATATCGCCGCGCGCGCGTACGCAAGAGCCAACCGCCGTCTTCCGGGCCGGCAGGATTAGTCAGGCTACGACGGACAGGAT
>WLWD01002637.1_pt1 | contig 10469 bp, 9 predicted proteins | sample 6712731 | NCBI WGS metagenome assembly WLWD01 (sample SAMN12718690, study PRJNA576275) | sponge metagenome | isolation source: marine sponge | host: Mycale hentscheli | place: New Zealand: South Island, Marlborough, Capsize Point | collected 2014-11-01
GGAAGGAGCTGCCTCACCAGACACGCCTTTCAGTCTGGATCAGCTGGCTTGGCTCAAGGCTAGATATAGTTCCTCCTCCGCTAGGGACCACTTGGGGAACCCTACCCCAGTGGACCGTGTAGAGACGCCCCCAGAGGACAATCCTGCAGGGACCGCCTCTGGTGAGTCTCTAGAGTTTGGGTTTATATTAAAAAAAAAAAAGAAGGAATAATTATAAAAAAAAAAAAAATAATAATAATAATAACATTGTCATACTTTAGCCCTCTTGCTGAGCCAATCCCGGGCACGCTAGCCCTCTCACTATGTCTATCTGGGTGCGCTGGCCCCTTGCACTGAGTCAACCTGGGCACGCTGGCCCCATCCACTCAAACTGACTCCTAGATATGTTAATCCTCAGTTAAAAGTCCCCACAATCTTCTCCCACCTCCCCAGCCTACTTTAGTTAGTGAGCACCCACATAGGAGTAATTGATCTTCCTTCATTTTACTTCAGGTCCACCAGCCATGGACTTGCCCACACTCAGCGCCCTCGAAGGGCTGCCTACGTTCACCCCATCAGCTGGCTCCCACACAGGCCTCGAACTGCTGGCGGCAGCAGCATCGGCCCCCTCGGCCACAGGGGACGGACCCACGGTGCTCCAGCACAAAGGTGACATAGGCCTCAACAAGCCAGGCCCGTTCAACCCGGCAGCCACACTCGCACCCAAGGTGGCAAAGAAGATCCTAGATCTGGAATTTGTAGAAATGGCCGAGGTCACCATAGATGCGGCGCCGGAACCAACAGCAGGCCGGCCTTTTGTCCCAAGTCGCCCCCCTGTGACGAATATATCACAGTGGACGGAGAGATTTGCGGCAATGGCAGCACTCTTGTCCAAGAGGTATCCGGCCAAAGCACCGGAACTGTTCGCTTATCTGGCGACTGTCGTCCGCGCCGAGCGGAATTATGAGACTGGTCGTTGGGCGGCCTACGATAGGCAATTCAGACGTGAAGCTCTGGCCAGAAAGAGCCTGGACTGGTCTATGCCCGACCCCAGGCTCTACAGTGAGGCCTTCACGGGCAGGGCAAAGGCCATCCCCAGGTGCTCGCTGTGCCTCATGGACGACCACCTGGCTCACAACTGCCCACGGAACCCCAGCCAGTCGTGGGGCGGATGGTTTCCTGGTATGCCGCCATGGACATCACCCCCAGCAATGCCACAGAGCAGCTCACGCCACCCTCGCCGTTCATTTGAGGTGTGCAGGCGGTTTAACGAGGGTCGCTGCAGAATGCCAGCATGCCGTTACGTGCACATGTGCTCTGGCTGCGGCGGGGAACACCCAGTCATTCAGTGCGGCCGAGACCGCCGACAGGACCGATCTCCACCTCGAGCTGCATCCTCCCAGGGCCGGCCTAATGCAGGGTGGCCCCGTCACTAACGCTCCGAATGGGGAAGGGCAACAAGACTGAAAAACTATGATTGTTATGATTCTGAATTCTTTGATATTTCCTGCTAATTTCGGTCTTTGTATGGGGGGGGCGGGTTATGGTAAGGTAGCTTGGGGGTTAAGGGCAAGGATAGGACTCCACCCCAGGGTGTGACGGTCGTATGACCACCTTAAAGGGCATTATATCATAGGCATGCACTCTCTTTGTACATAGACTGGGACATACAATACCCCTACACAGCAGATCTGTTGTTGCTCCACCTCAGCACACCACACCACCGACTCACGATCCAAGAGTTGGAGTTGGTCTCGTCTCCTCTCTCTCCAGACATCTGGGAAGCGGCTCTGGTGAAACACCCGGACAGGGCATATGCTGCCTACATCTCCCAGGGCCTCCGGGAAGGCTTCAGGGTTGGCTTTAATTGGAGGGCCCCCCTCACGTCGGCCACTCGGAATATGCATTCCACCTCACTCCACCCAGCTCAAATATCAGAGTATATAGGCAGTGAACTCTCCAAGGGCCGCATGCTGGGCCCATTCCCACAGGCTTGGAGGAGTTTCCTGCATGTGAACCGGTTTGGTCTCATCCCGAAAGGCCACAACACAGGAAAATTTCGCCTAATTACTGACTTATCCTACCCTCGAGGGGCTAGCGTGAACGATGGGATCGACCCAACTCTGACTTCATTGTCCTACACCTCAGTGGATAACGTTGTGCAGCTAGTGCAGAGGTTAGGCAAAGGGTCTCTCCTTGCCAAAATGGACATTGAGTCAGCGTATCGCCTGGTCCCCGCGCACCCGCAGGACCGTATCCTGCAGGCCATAGAGTGGAAAGGACAGATCTATGTCGACCCCATGCTCCCGTTCGGTCTCAGGTCAGCTCCCAAAATTTTCAACGCTGTAGCAGACGCACTCAACTGGTGCTTGGAGCAGGCCGGGATCCGTTTCATCTCCCACTACCTGGATGATTTTATTATCGTGGCACCTCCCCGCTCGGTGGAATGCGAGCAGGCGGTGCACACGCTGGACACCGTCTGTGCAAGACTCGGTGTACCCATGGCACCCCACAAGCGAAACAGTCCCACAACATGCCTGATCTTTCTGGGCATCGAGATCGACACGGTAGCAGGGGAGCTGCGCCTTCCAGAGGGGAAGCTGCTAAGGCTGAAAGCGCTACTCCAGGAATGGGGGGTGAAGAAGGCATGCCGGCGCAGGCAATTAGAGTCGTTGATTGGACTGCTTACCCATGCCTGCAAGGTGGTACGCCCAGGGCACTCCTTCCTCCGCAGACTGCTCGACCTGCTCCATGCCACAGGCGCGAGGCCTGATGGTGATTGCCACATTAGGCTGAACAGGACATGTCAGTCTGATATCGCCTGGTGGACGGAATTTGTGGAACAATGGAATGGCAAGAACTTCCTGTGCCCGCCCCATAACCTTCCCACCGTTGAATGCCTCAGGGTCATGGGGCTGTGGGGCCTGGTATGGGAAGAGTTGGTTTCAAGTCCCGTGGGGCAGTTGGGCAGGCAATTATTCCATTGCTGCTAAGGAGCTGCTCCCGATTGTCCTTGCTTGTGCAACGTGGGGCCACATGTGGCACGCACGTCAGGTGAGATGCCTATGTGACAACCAGGTGGTAGTAGCAGCCCTTCAATCGAGGTCGAGCAGAGACCCAGGGGTCATGCACTTACTCAGATGCCTGGTGTTTGTGGAGGCCCAGCTAGGGTGTTACCTCCAGGGGCGGTACATAAGCACTGAGGCCAACCATCTAGCGGATGATCTGTCCCGTAACCGTGTGCTGTCTTTCTTGTCAAAGGTGCCAGCAGCCGATCGTCACGCCACACCAGTACCACATCAGCTGCCACAGCTTCTCCTCAACCAGCAGGTCGACTGGGTGTCGCAGCACTGGCGCCGACAGTTCAGCGATATTTTCAAGAGGGTCTAGCTGTCTCAACACAAAGGACGTACAATTCTGCAATGAAAATTTTTTACACCTTTTGCACACAGTACACAATTGGCACTCCATTTCCAGTTACCGAGATGCTGCTCTGTTCCTTCGCCGTCCACCTCGCTGAACAGGGTCTGGCACCACAGACCATCAAGGGATACCTGTCCGCAGTGAGGAACACTCAGCTGTCTCTGGGTCTTCCAGACCCAAGGGAGAAGTCGTCCTTGCCAGTGCTGAAAAGAGTCCAGGCGGGCATTCAACGTGTGAGGGCCACAAAGGGTCCACCGTCTCAACTCCGCCTGCCCATCACTGCAGCAGTCTTGGAGCAGATTGGGGCGCACATGCGGCAGTCGAACCTCCCCCAGAAGGACATGCTGTGGGCTGTGTGCTGCACGGCCTTCTTTGGGTTTTTTAGGCTAGGGGAGCTATTGCCAGTGTCACAAGCCTCGATTTCTCTATCAACGTCGCTCATGTGGGGAGACATCGCAGTAGATAGCCTGGAGAACCCAACGATGGTACGTGTCCACTTGAAGAGATCCAAGTGCGACCAATTTGGGAAGGGAGCCGACATCATTTTGGGGAAGACGGGCCTCTCATTGTGCCCAGTAACAGCCATCCTCAAGTACGTGGAGATTAGGGGTCAATCTCCAGGTCCATTTTTCCGCCACTCGGAGTCACAGCCAGTCACGAAGGCTTGGTTTGTGGAGCGGATCCGGGACGTACTGTCAGCGATTGGTCTCCCATCCCAACAGTATGCCGGTCATAGCTTTCGAATTGGTGCAGCCACAACAGCTGCTCTTTCCGGAGTGGAGGACTCGACCATCCAGACTCTTGGCCGTTGGCACAGCGCAGCATTCCTGTAATACATTAGAATGCCCAGCGAGAGACTGGCTGGTCTCTCATCGGTGCTTGCTAGGAGCATGAACAGCAGCACAGCGAGGTCATAGCTGTCACCCATCCTTACGTGGACTGTGTGCTCGGGAGATATTGTATGCCTTATGTCTTATACGTACATAGATATTTATGGATTTATGTATAGCCATTGTCACTCCAACTTCCCAATCATCTCTACCCTTGGGGGTTCGGGCCGCACCCCGCGGCCCTCTGGGGGACTCTGGCGATGCAGAGCTATTGCATAGTTGCCAAGTGTACCAGAACATCCGGTGCAGTACCGGAATTATCAGATCTGCAACGTACCGCACCGTAATTACTACTTAGCCTATTGTTGCACCAGAATTACTACTTAGCCTATTGTTGTACCGGAGCTGCCAGCTCTGCAATCTATTCACGCGTCGCGTGGCCAGCTCTAAATTTCTACGCGGATCAATTAACTTTGGCGCCAAAAAAATCTACAGGTTACCGAGGACAAACGGGTCCCGAGCTATAACTGTATAACTGTAGTATACTAGTCTGAAACAGTCACCTCAAATAACATCCTTCTATTATACTTTCAGGGTACGGAATGAGGCTCTACTTGTGAAGCCACTAGAGCAGCTTAAAACTCTGTCTCAACGGTGACCAACAGCAACTCCATCCTGACTGGTACCAGCTCCTACTATTCCACCAACATTGTATTCAGACTTGGCTGGTATAGACTCCGTCATCATCACTTCAGTTCTTTCTGTCGGGATTGCTAGCGCTATATTCTTCAGCCCTATCACCTACAAGTCTGAAATTTGTGCAGAACTACCCCGCTCTCACTAATGAGCAACCAACTCCAAGCAACATTGGAAAGACGCCGTCACTTCTGCTCCCAGACTAACCTTTTCCAAAGTTACAACGGCAATCTCACGTCTCATTATTAAATTGTATTTCTTATTTTTGTTTACAAATGGGCTCTTTTTAGAGCTACCACTAGTCAATTGATTATGCTCTCTTACCAATAAATTGCGCGTCCGCGGAGCTCAACATTATGGGGGCGGGGTAAAATAGCAATCGGTAGTCAACTTGAAAATATAAATTTTTTTTTTTTTTTTTTTTTTTTAGCGCATGCGTGCAAATATCGCAAAATGAAATATGAAGAAAAATAAAGAAAAAGACAATAAATATACAAAACGTTCAGGCTACACCGTCCAGGGAGGGGGGTATGGTGGGGAGACGGTGGAGCCACAGCGATGCATTGCCCCGCCATAAAGCAATTGCCACACGGCCAAACAGGTGACTGGTAGTTGGGGTGGAGTCAGAAGTGCCGCAGCGATTCTCGATGGCCCTGCTGATGATGGTGATGGTGCGGATGGTGTCCTCAGCCAACCCACCTAGTGTCTCAGCCACAAGAGGGACGAAGTCCGTCCCGGAAGAGCGGCAAGCTGAGAGGTTGGCTGCAAGCTTCCTCTGCACACCAACTTGGAGGGCATGGCCAGGTGTTTGGGCAGCCTGAGCGATGGTGAGCTCCTGTAGCGGGCGATGACAGCACTCAAAGGCGGTCGACGTCCAAGGCTCCGCATGGAACGAAAATGGGTCGCCCCGGTGGCGAGCTTGTTACCATGCAGGAAGCCAGGGGTCCTCCTGGATGTACGAGAGCCGCTTATGGGCAGCAGCCGGGATGGCGTCAACGGACAGCCATTGTGACGGCAATGCGATCCTTTCCCCCGCAGCACCTGGTGATCACCGTACGCATATCAGCAGTCATGTGGCATTCCTGTCAGGGGATTGATGAGCGTTGCGGGAACCCCGATCCAGTAGCGCAGGCAAACACCCGGAACTCTCGGTCGTGGAGATGGAGGCCGAGGGTGGTGGAGGGGATGATGTTCAGCCAGTCTCCGGCATGGGGGAGGCTGGAGGACAAGGCAAGGGCCCGTGAGCGGCAGGTGGGAGCCGAGTCAAGGAGCTGCTGGAAGCAGGCCTCGTCAACGACATGACTAAGGCATTTCTGCCGGAGAGGGACGTCGATGTCATCTAGGCACTTCCAATCTGGGCGGGCGGCTTCTGTGGCCAGGCGCGAAACTGTCGGGGTGATGTGTGGAGAGGGGGCTGGTGGGCTGGCGAGGATCTGTAGCACCAGAGACTTTGTTACTGAGGTGGAGGCGAGAAAGGCGGCTGGTGAATGGCGTAGCGCACTGCGAAGATTGAGGCCCCCATGACTACACCGGAGAGACGCCTTCAACCAGGACCAGTGGGAAACTGGGCCACCTACAATGGTCTCCAAGGTGCAGCGGATGGCTCTATCAAACTCGGCAGCGGTGCGTTGGATGTGACTGGGAGGGCAGGCGCGAAGGATGAAGGAGACCTTGGGGAGGGCAAGGCAAGAGCGCAAAAGGGTGCACTCCACCTGACAGTCACCAACGCTGTGTAGCGCTCCAAGGGATTCCTTCAGCTTCGATAGCCGGGCGCCAAAAACCTCCTCGCAGTAGTCGGGTGAACCGATGGGGCATCCCAGGAGAGAGAAACCTCTGCGGGTGGTGGGAATGTCTGTTGGGAGGACAGACTGAGCCTGGACAGCGTCCTCTGGGATGTAGAGGAGAGACTTGGAGCGTTTGAGATGGAGCCCCGGGGGGACCTTCGCGCTCCACAATGGTGCGCATGGTCAGCGCAAGTCCTCTGGGGATCCATCAGGTGCCGTCGTCCAGGTACCACAGTTGAGGCGGATACCTGGTACGTCAGCCTGCAGGCGCTCTAGCAGGGGCTGGAGGGTTAGAGCAAACCCAATGGGCCGAGAGGTTCCCCCTGCTGCAACACCACTGCATCTATGGATGGTATCTTCCCCCTTATGGAGCAGGGGCTTACAGGAGTAGCAGGTTCCATCCAGGCCGCTCAGGTGTGGGCATGCGTTGCCTGATCTCAGCAAGACATGGACTCCCTCAAGGTGTTGGAGAAGTCCAGGAAGATGCACCAGCACTGATACCGGGCATTCGGGGATAAGATGCAGATGTTACGTGGAATGGATGAATGGCCTCGCAGGCCGCCTTTGACTCCAACACCCAGTTTGAAGTGGGGTGAGTTAAGAGATACAGAACTGCGGGAGTTGAGCCATACCACTTGAAAGTGAGCCGGCGCAAGGACTTCTCCTACGGCAATGGGGCGGTGTACCTCACACCTCTTGGCGAGGCAAGGAGGTGGCCCACGAGGTGGGGATTACCCGAGGAGGGGCTCTGCCAGCAGCTAAAAGGTTGACGAGGCTAGTGAGGGTGGTGAGGGCCTGGGCAGCACAATCTGGGGAGGGGCATCGAATGGCCTCCTGAAGGTGACTAGGGCGCAGACCGGAGGGCCCAGGGGCAGAGGCGTTGGGGAAAGAGCGCACTCCCTTGAGGACTGCAGGCTCTGGAAGGATGGCAGGTGACGGAACTGGGTCAAGAGGCACAGAGGGAGGAGGTGCCTGGGGGTGTTTCTTCCGCATCTCCTGAAGGATTTCCGGAGACGGGGAGGCTAGGCCGTCAGATGTCAGGGCTTGGATGGCCTTGCTGTACCGGCCGTCCTGCGCAGCACGCCTGGCTCTCCTGGAGTTGCTGGTAGAGGTGGGGGCAGAAGAGCGTGATTGCCTCCTGGCGAGGGACCGGGCATCCTCGAGGGCCTCGGACCAAAGGGAGACCAAATCACCATCAGCCCAACGCTGAAGGCGAGACTTCACTCGCTTCATGATCTCACGCCAACGAAGCCGTTGGCCTGCAGCAGGGCTGGCAAGCACACACTTGGCTAGAATAAAGAGGCGGGACCACTCGGATGGCTCGTCCGGATTGCGTACAACAGACCTCAGACAGGAGCTGAGAGCGAGGGCCCAGCTGTCACGGGTGCCCTTTGGGACATGCTGCAGGGTGGGCACATGGGATTTGAGGATAGTTGGTAGGGCTGGTAGGGCTGACAATGGAGGGGAGGCAGGCTGGGAGGAGGGGGGAGGAGAAGGGGCAGGTGATGAGCTGGCAGAAGGGTTGGCAGCAGCTGGGTGAGGAGGGGCAGTCGTTGTCAGGGATGAGGAGGGGCCTGATGGGGGAGAGCGGCCACGTGGGCCGGTGTTGTGGGCAAAGTCCCAAAAATCGCCGGCAAACAGCGGGAGCATGGAGGCACCACTACGGACACAGGCGCATCTCAGGCACTGCTGTTCCATTACAGCAGCAGCGAGTGCTCGAAAGCGTTCACAATAGCATCCACCTACCAAACTCCAATAGTGCGCAGCAAACCCTTGAGAATGAGTATAATCTCGTTGGTCTCGTTGGTCCTCCCTACAACCCTACTTCTTCACTGACTGGCTTAGCCACTTACGCACCGTGTAAAACAAAGACAATGAAACAAAGCAACAAAGCAAAACCTCATTTCGTGGAATTGATCATTGAATTGAATCCAAATTTTGCGCACAAGCAGCATACCCCCCTTAGAATAAAGTTACAGAGAGATTTTTTTAGAATAACGCAGGAGTAAAACGGCAAACTTTTACTATTTACAAAAAAAGAATATAGATATTTATTAGAAATATGGCTCTGTAATGTTGCGAAGAAAGCCCGCTAGCTACCTCTGGAAAAAAAAAAGAGCACGCTAGTTCCTTCGGCCGCTTCGAAATAACACCAAATAGTAGGGGTGTGCAGAGCTGTATCGCCGTCCCAGACGGGTCTTCATTCTTCATATTAGGCTTGCTAGAGTCCTCTGTTGGTGCTCATTCCATCTGCAACAACAAAAAAAGTAAGCCCACAGTACACAGAAAAACAAATATAAAGACATAGCAAAAACAGTCAATTTGCGGTTAAGCGCCTCGGTTTCCGGTGGCAGGGCACCCTTAACGCTTTTCCAGTTTAACTGTTTAATGATCAACTGCTTACTAACTGTAAAAAAAGCTACACACAAAGTCCTCACTACCAATAATAAATATTATTTGAAATTGGAACTGAAAGGAATGTGGTCTATTGATAATGGGCATGGTTTAAGTGTGGCTTACTAAAATGGGTGTGATTTTGGGTGTGGCTCACTAAGATGGGTGTGGTTTTACCTGTACCTAAAATTAGTTTCATAAACTTGGCAACTATGCAATCCCAAATCCCTCTCTCTCTGTATGTTTATGTGTATAGAGTTGCATATCACGGTATTTCTTTAGATCTTCCGTCCCAATTCCATTTATGTGTTTGTGTATGTGTGTATGTACATGTGTATAGAGCTGTATATCATGGTATTCCTTTATATCTCCTGTCCCAATCTGGTGTGTGTAGGTGTGTGTATAGAGCTACCGTATTTCCTAGATTACTTCGCGCCCTCGATTAGACCGCGCCCTTGAATAGACCACGCATTGTTTGTCTTACCGAATGTAATAGTACGTGCCCTCGAATAGACCACGCAATTGACTAAAATGATTGACGACCATTACCAAATAAATTAAATTGCCGATATTTATCCGATCGCACACAAAAAATTGAAATACCGGTATTGCATTGTGATTTATATGGTAACTGGTGTGTGCATTGCTAGTTTGAATTTTGGATGGACGAGGTACAGATTTCAGATCCAGGTACCAGTTCATCTACCAGTACTTCTTTACCTATAAAATAAGAAAAACTGGCGGTGAAGGAATTAGATCGTGCTCTCGAATAGTCCGCGCACAGTTTGTGGGCTTGAAAAGAATATAGTCCGCGTGCGGTCTATTCGAGGAAATACGGTACATATCATGGCATTCCTTTAGATCCTCCCTTATTTCTCTCCTCTGTGCATGCGTGCATGTGTGTGCATATAATTGTATTTCTTTAGATCTTCCAGCCCAGTCCCTTATCTGTGTGTGTGTGTGTGTAGAGCGGCATATCATAGTATTCCTTTATATCTCCTGTCCTAATCTTGTAGTTCTGTGTGTGTGGTTGTGTGTGCGTACATGTAGAGCTTGATATCATGGTATTTCTATAGATCCTCTGTCCTAATTACTATTTCAAACTTCTGTGTTTGTGGAACTTCCTGTTCTTAGATCTCCTGTTTCATTAATGTATTTCATATTTTATTTTTATTCAGGTTATTCACTGGTATTGTTATATTTTACATGTTCTTAGCTTCGAAAAGAGTTCACATTTAAATGCAAAAATCAAGCTGCTGTGGTGAATGCTATGACTGAGTGGAGGAAGTGGGAGGCCAAGCTTTTGCTACATGGGGAAGTTGAGTCTAACTAGCAAGGTTCTTCAAAAGAAGTTAATGGGTAA
>WLWD01005056.1_pt1 | contig 10466 bp, 7 predicted proteins | sample 6712731 | NCBI WGS metagenome assembly WLWD01 (sample SAMN12718690, study PRJNA576275) | sponge metagenome | isolation source: marine sponge | host: Mycale hentscheli | place: New Zealand: South Island, Marlborough, Capsize Point | collected 2014-11-01
TCAGAAATGATATATCTCAAGTCTTTATACATCCACCACCAAACACAGTCAGCTCTGTTGTGTACTTCTTAGAACTTGTATTGTGTGGTTCAACATGTTTTGATGCAGGGTTTTTTTATACTCTATGATTTTTGAAAGTGATTAAGAAATTTAATAGAAAATTGAGTAAACACGTGGTAGAAATAGGAGCTGAACAATGGAGTGAATTGGACACTGGGAAAAATCAGTGTTGTTGTTTAAAAGGTTTCCCAATTCTGGTACTAAAAACAATATGTTTGTCAATGGCTTTAATAGAGAAACAAAAAATCAATTACTCCCAGTTATTTTGTGCAACACATGCCTCATCCATGCAAACCAATCTCTCCGTGCACTTGCAGCTAAAGTTGAGCTCTGGACACTAAAAACGCAGTTTCAATTACACAGGCTATTGAATGTCCAGTTATTGTTCTCTTTCTTTGGAGGTGTCAGTAATATTTTCATTTCACTTATTCATATTACAAAGTATTGTTATGCATAAGATATCAGTGAGACTGCAGTAACATAGGAAAGGGAGGGCTTTGGGAACTCTAAGGAGGTGTCTTGTCACACAAACACCTGTATCCCACAGCAGCATGCTGTGGGAACTCGAAAGAGACGTTTTGTCACATAAACACCTGTATACCACAGCAATATACCCTTGTAGTACCCCCCCCCCCCCCCCCCCATCCGTAATGATCTGCCCCTGCTACTGCTACATCATATACTTCACTATAACCACTTAGTGTTTACACACCTGCAGCTACCTTACCTTTCATCTCACCCACTATGAAAATCTATCCTCTGAAACATTCCTCTTGTACAAACTATTGCCATTACAACTTTTCTGTGCCCTCAATGGAGCGAACAAATTTATACTTGTCTCTTTCTTATTTCTTTTATGTGCTAGATGTCAATTATATATCTTCATTCTTGGATAGGATAGCAAGTCCTCCACATGTGCATGAGTTGACATGCATAGAGTGACATCATCGAGTGACATCCTGTACTCAAATACAAACTCACCGTTGTCTATTGCCAGTGGGTCTACCTGAGGGCAAGTGGACCACAGCCTAATGGTCACTGCATAAAAAGTGTTAACAAATACTGTGTTAAAATTAAAAAAGTCATGTGTACCTGGCAGAACCGGGATGCCTGTGCACTAAGCAGGCACTGTGAGCCGTGCAAGCAAAGCTCCTGGAGCCAGGCTAGGAACTCGCAGGAGAACAGACCTTTCCTCACAGTAAGTGGTGTGGGCACCAGAAGTCACACCTGGACTATTGTTGGTTCATGATAAAAGGCCTTGAATTTTCACCCTAGCAAATGTCAGGTACCTAATCACAGCTGGGTGGACTGGTGGGGCTGGTGGGAGGCAGATAGGAAAAACTAGATGGAAAAATTGCCTGAGTGGGGCTTGAACTCTAGACCTTGGGCCCTGAGCCAAGGACACAGCCACTGCACCACACACAGCCACACAAATCAACACACACACACACACACACACACACACACACACACACACACAAAAAAAAAAAAAAAACCAGTTAGAAACTTTGTCACCATAAGTTGTTTACTCTGAGATGACAAGCTTAGGTCGATTCTCTTCACAACGACCCAAACCATATTTTTACACTGTTGGGGTATTTTACACTTAAAGACAAAAAAGTGTACTGTGAAATAAAGTCACCTCTACACTCAAAAATCTATCACCATACTTTTTTGCTGTGTTCTCTGTATGACCTGACTTCTTTAGATTTGACATGTACACTTACCGCATTACGGAGGCTTTGCTTACCCTATCAGTAGAGAATAGCATGCCCCTCATCTTGTGGGTGGGTTGCAAAGACAATTTACACACACTCTTTTCCCCTTATTCCCTGCACTCCCTCTCCCCTCCCCAACACACTCACACACACACACACACATGCACACACACACACACACACACACACACAATAAAAGGCATATATTGAATATAGCCGCGAAAGATATTGTCTTAGCTTCTTTCATTTGAACTTTTATAGTCTGAGGTGAAAGGATACTGGGGAATATATATACAGTATTTACTATACAAACTTTATTTCCCCAAACAATTTCATTTAATAATTTAAATCTTATAGAATTTGCAGGTGAAAGGATATTAGTAAATATAGAGTAAGTCATTTGCTATTGGGAATTGATTTATTTGGGATTAAAAGTTTTAAATCAGCTATATAAATCCTATGATCCAAGCATAAAATAGTTGAAGGAATAAATTTAAAATGTATCTTCTTGCCTGGATTTCGATGCTGTCCTTTTGCTGTGGAAATGAGTTTTTTGCTGTTAATTCCGAAAGTTCATCTAGAAATCAGATTTGCACCAGGCAAGGTCAGCCATTTCAACCCTGTGGCACATTGGAGTATTTCTCTCAAAGTGTATTACCACTGAACAATAACAGCAATAGCAACTATACCATTTACTTAATGGACAATAAATACAGAATATCTAGAAACAGTCACTTTTCCTTTGCAGCCCCTATGTTACAAATCAGACCTTGGAGCAATGACTCTGTGACTTCTATTAACTGTGTTAATCATCACGTCCACATTCATTGCTTTGATGTAGAACTGCTTATGATCCAGTCAGTGAAGTTTCTTCAATGTGGAAGTTTGGACCATCCAGTGATTCTTTTAACTGGCGGGAACAAAACAAAGAAATTTGTTCAGATATTAAATTCAAGTTTCATTCAAAGTAGACACACCTCCATAGTTGCTTCGTCCAATATAACAGAAATGCATATCATTAACTGTGTATTCACTGATTCAGTAACGGCCATTGACATCATTTCAGACATAATATCAAAAGCTATATTTAAAAATGTAAACTTCACGACAAATGCAGTAAGCTCACTAGTCTTTCAAGGGTGTTCTATCTTCAAATCCAATGTTTCATTGGAAAATTGTAACTTCATTAACAACACTTTTGCTGGTTCACAATCAAGCCTTCTTTTGAGCTCACTCAACAATGTGACAATCCTTAACAGCAACTTTTTGGGGAATTCTCCAGAGGGAGCAGTTCAAATGACATCCATTAATCATATAACTATTGCTCATTCATCGTTTGTCAGAAATAATGGAACAGCTGGGGCAGCTGTACAAATTTATTACTTAAATGAAGGTGAGTCATTATGCACAATCAGCATGGACAATCGGATAAGCATCGCTGTCTCTACCTTTGAAGAAAATGTGGCTTTATCAGGAAGTGGAGGTGCCATTTACATATCCAACTACATAAATGACTTTGTTGAAATAAGTCAGAGCAAGTTTAAAGGTAACACCGCCAGGGAAGGTGGTGCAATAAGTGCAGTTAATGGAAGATATACATTTTACAAGTGTAATTTTACCAACAACCAAGCCTTCTTAAATGGAGCAGGGTTACAAATAACTGGTATAGTAGAAGTAGTTTATTGTACTTGGAAAAATAATACAGCTGGAACTGGTCAAGGAGGTGCAATTAAGGCAGCTGGTGATATAAACATAACATTCACTGAATTCATAACCAACAGTGCCAAAGATGGAGGAGCTTTGTGGAAATATAGAGGAAAAACTAATATTTTGCATACAAACTTCACTGAAAATAAAGCTGACGAAGGTAGTGGTGGTGCCATTTTTAATTCTGATGATGGAGTAATTACTCTCCAAAATTGTAGATTCATTCAAAATTCTGCTCCAGATAAAAACGGTGGTGCTTTGCACGTAGCTGCTGCAGATGAATTAAAAGGAAGTTGGATCACTTTTATTGGTAACTCAGCTATTAGTGGTGGGGCAATATATATCGACATCGGCCTAGACATACGTTTTTACAATTCTACTTTTAAGAGCCAATATGCAATTTTCTCGGGTGGTGCTTTAAAAGCTGACCTTGTTTATAATTTGACGTTAATTAATGCTTTATTCTATTCAAATTTAGCAAATACTGGTGCAGGATTAGCCCTAATGGAACTACAAACTGTATACATTTATAATTCTGAATTTATTGAAAACATAGCACTCCAAAATAATATAGGAGCCACAGCATCTGAGGCTGTTGGAGGAGCTTTAAAGATTACATTAATTACTAAATTACTCATTGTGCTTGATACAAGATTTCTAATAAATGAAGCTACTGAAGGCGGAGCAGCATGGGTAAAGGCAGCTGCTAGTGCACTCTTTATGGGATGCCATTTTAGCAATAACACAGCTAAAACACAAGGTGGAGCAATAAGCTTAAAAAGTGAAAAAAGACTCAACATTCATGGGAGTTTGTTTCTGAATAATTCAGCTTATAAAGGCGGTGCTGGACATTTTCAATTCAACTCTGATCCTCAACGAAATACTTGTAACACGAATGCTTCTGATTCTATCACAAATTGCTTATACTCTACCCAAGATCTCTCGTCTTTAACTAAATGTCTTTCAGGAAATTTGGAGAATTTTGGAATGAGCATGATTAATTGTAACTTCAGTGACAATGCAGTAGCCAGTGTTTATGGAAAGGGAGGTGCAATCTCAGTGCAAACCATGACAAAAAAAGTGAAGTTCGAGGACTTGGTGTACAACAGCAGCAATAAATGTAATAGGGTGACTATATCAGACAGTAACTTTGAAAAAAATTCTGCTTTTCTTGAGGGAGGAGGGATTTATTCCTCTCAGAGCCAAATATTTATTAGAAATTCTACATTTCTTAGAAATACAGCACAATTAAATGGAGGAGGAATATATCTGACCAAGTCAAGAGCATTCTTTGATGAATACCTTAATTTTTCAAGTAATAAAGCCGTAGCAAACCAAAGTAAAGGTGGAGCAGTGTATGTAGACAGCACAGCAGAAAATTGCAAAGAAAATATTTGCCCTCTTTTGTGGAGTAAAGATTCAAAATTAACATTTAACGAAAACAGTGCAAGTATTGGACCCATTTTCTTTGGAGGAATGTTAGATAGATGTAGCTATCTTCCAGATAACAATGACATATGGTCATCACTAACAACATCAAACAAGTATAATTCTGGAAAGTTATTGTACAGCGTTACATCACCGAAAGTGAGATTCTGTTTCTGTTCCTCGTGTGAATTGCGAGAAATGAAAGTGTCAGTGTATCCTGGCCAAGGCTTTAACATCAGTCTGGCATGTGTTGACCAGCTTGCGCAACCTTTAAATAACTGTGTGGTAAAGGGTGACTATCTATCAGATGTAGATGTTCAACTAGGACAAGGAGAAAGCAAACGAGAAATAAATGAAGTTGAAAATATAACTTTTCATGCCTTACCGACAAAACAGACTAGATATATAACGTTGAAGGTCTACAGTAATATATTATGTGATGACTCCATTTGGAACACACTGTTAGTTAATATAACCATTGAACTTTGTCCATTAGGTTTTCAATTGGTTGAAAGAAAATGCAGATGTGATCAGCGTCTAAATGATAGTTTCAAAGGTATAGTCTGTGACATCGACACTGGAGCTATAGCTCTTCCACACACTGGATGGTTCAGTTACCATAAACTTCTAAGAATCCACAGAAACTGTCCTTTAAATTACTGTGACCAAGGCACCAAGATTATATTTCCCGAGAATTCTGATTCACAGTGTGCCTATGACCGTGGAGGTATTCTCTGTGGTGGGTGTGTGGCTAACTATAGTGTAGTGCTAGGTAGTTGGAAGTGTATGGACTGCTCTCACTTGTCTAGATATAACTTCATCTGGCTGACTGTTCTGTTAGCACTGGCTGGTGTGGTCTTGGTTGTGTTCCTGTTGGTGGTCAAGATGACAGTGTCTAGTGGTACTACTAATGGATTGATACTTTATGCTAACATATTGTCCTTCAGTGGTTTACTAGACTATCGTACATGTTCCATCCATCCGGTTCTTCGTGTCTTCTTGTCTTGGATAAACTTGGATCTAGGTATAGAAGTGTGCTACTACTCAGGAATGGATGTGTATCAAAAGACGTGGCTGCAGTTTGTCTTTTCTTTCTATATCTTGTTCCTGGTAGGTGTGATCATCCTGTTCTGCCATTATTCCTCCAGAGTGATGAAGCTGATGGGAATGAGAAACATTGAAGTCCTAGCTACTCTCTTCTTACTCTCCTATGCTAAACTCCTCAAGACGATTGTAACTGCTTTCAGTTTTACAGATATCATGACAGCCCAGGCAGAGAATGTGTCAGACCCTCTACTTCCAACTAGAGTGTGGGTTTTTGATGGCAACATAAAATATCTTGGAAGTAAGCACTTACCTCTTTTTATTATTTCTCTTCTATTTTTATTTCTATTGTTCTTGCCGTACACGCTATTGCTATCACTGGGTCAATACTTGTACTTGTTACCAAACCACAAAGCTTTTCGCAGCACCTTGGTTACCACCGTCTTGGATTCTTATCATGCTCCTTATTCCAAAAAGTTTAGATCATGGACTGGATTGTGCCTCCTCATTCGCTGCTTCCTCTTTACTATTTTTGCTGTTTCACACACTATTGAAACAAATGTGTTTTGGATATCCATATCTGTCGTGTTTTTACTTACTTTAAGAATTTTTGCTGGAGGAAGAGTGTATCAAAAAAAGATAGTCGACATTTTGGAGGTTATTAGCTTGTCCAATTTATTGTTACTGATGATTGCATTCAACCGAGGCCACTTCTGTGAAGCATTTACTGCCTCCATAATCATGTCTGTCTTTAGTTTTGGATTTATTCTTACTTTACACATTGTCCAAGAAGTAAAGAAAAATGGAAGCTGCTATAATATTTTGGAGTCAAAATTTCCCCTTCATAAGAAATTGCAAGCAGAACCACAAGTTCAGGAGATATCTGACTCCAGTGATACTAAACAACCATCAGTGTCCTACGTGGAACTTCGTGAGACTTTAATTGGATAGCCATTGACTTACTTTTGTCCGTAGTGTTCAAGTTTTGCTGTGTAAAATACTTTTGTTTTATGTTCACATGCATCGAGTGTATATATATATATATATATATATTATATATTGCTTATAACTACATATACAATAAATTACATTTTAACAATTCTTACTTTTTAAGCACTGAATGTATCCATTTGATATTTGTTCTTTGGATATAAAAAAAATGCTGAGAAAAGTCTACATTCATTAATATATTATTAGCAGCAAATATTGACTGGACAGGTCAGTTAAGAAACTGTTCAAGCTTCATTCCTAATCAAAATAAAAACTCATTCTGTCATCTATCATGAAATTATATTGGGTAATTATTGTTTATGTACTTGTGATTTCAGGGAAGACTGAATGAAGGTCAGAGATAACAACAATTCCATTCACGTCAGCTAATAATTAGCTAATAACCAATTCAGCAGTCATTCAAGAGACTAACTTGTGCTGTGATGCACTGTGTGATGTGGCAATTGAGCCTCGGCCTCCATTGTAACGAGCATCCCGGGATGTAGTCATAAATCATCATCACAGGTTAGACACGACTGTGTGCTTTGTAAAGTCTTTCCATGAAGTTCACAGTACACAAAATTAGTGGGGACAATGCTCACCTAGAGGCTGAGTGTACAATGGGTGCTCACTTCCTGGCTGGTTGGTTATTGATCCTATTGAATAATACTATGGTTGCGTGCATGAGCTTTTGAGTTCACTCCTTCTTCTTAAACACAGGTTTCTTCAGCCAAGAGAAAAAGAATACCTGTCAATAGTAAACGTTGCAAATGTAGATTTTGTGACAAAGGAAAATTCTCTTGGAATGTTTCCACGAGTTCAAACTTCTGATCACTATTAGCTCTTAATAGCAGGTGTGTGTGTATGTATATATATATATATATATAATATTATATTATATGTATGAACTATGGAATCTGGATCGCTTCTTTTACAAGAAAAGTAATGCATTTCTTAAGATACTTGTCAAATTTAAACAATAAAGGGTTTCTATTTTATAGCTACAGTAGAATGCCAGTTGTCTGAACACGTTGGGACTGACAGGTGCTCGGATAACTGAATTGTTCAAATAGCTGAAGTAGCATAGAAATTTATTATAAAAACACAAATGAAGGGGTGTGGTTAAGTGATTCTTCAGGTCTGCAAGTGCTGCTATTAGATTTTGGGTGTGCAGTTAATTGAAGTGTTCGGACAACTGATATTCGGTACATCCTACAATGACTGCCATGAAAGTAATGATCAAATCTGTTGAATACTGACTTCCGCACAAGTTTGTTTAATAAGAGTAGTGTTTTGATACACTTTTAGGACCGAAAATTCACTGAAAATTTCAAAATTTGTGACATCAGTATGCCTGTTGAAATGTTCATGTACTATTGATATAATATATAATAATAGTTATGAGCGTTGATCAGAGAACAAAAATATCAATTACAGTCGAACCTCTCTACAACGGGACTCCGAAAAGCGGTCAGACTCTCAACGACGGTCATTCCGCTGGGAACGGAGCTCCATCCGCATGTCTGTAATAGATTTTAAACTCTGAGAAACGGTTGACTCCCAACTCCGAACAACGGTCATATTACCGGACCCCACAGTGAAATTGCAATACAAAATTATCTCCCACAACGGCCAGTTAGCCACACCCATGCATAGCTTGCACAACAATTTAGTCATTTTAAACTCGAATATAGAGCAAGTCAGAATTACAAATGTCCAGCAGCAATCAGATCATTTACCAGCTCCCTCATTTTATTGATATAGGCTGGAGGGCCGTATAGGCGGTAGATGCACGGCACTTCCAGACCGTAACCAGCGCCTCTGTTCACTTTGTCCCCTCGTATCACGGCAAATGCTTTGTTGACGTCTCTTCTCAAAACCTGGAAAAGCCGTGGAGCCAGGTTTTGTGGTACATGACCTACAATAGTAGTCTCCTTCAAAATAGCCACTGCTTTCTTATCTTTGGCATTTGCAGGCTCTGGCTTTACCAATAGTGATTCCCCTACCATAGGTACCCATACATCAGTATATGCGTGGTAGCCCCTAATGTAAGAGTCTATTTCCAGTACTTGAAGTTCAGTAGCAGTAACGACCTGGCTAGCCATAGTTATGACGGACACACCTCCTTTGTGGTGGGCTTTACCTGAGGTCCCCGCGTTGTAGCATTAGCATGGCTTCATTGCCGGTTGTGAAGCAGAAGAGGAATTATCTACCACTAAAGAAGAAAGTTGAGGTTATCAAGGCAATTGAGAAGGATCATGGGCTTAGTCATCGTGCTTTAGCAGAAAGGTTTGAATGTGGCAGGACTCAGGTAGCTCAAATAATAAAAAATAAGGAGTCCATTATGGCAATGTTCAGTTACCTGCTGAGGGCGTGAAGCATTGCTTGCAGACACCTTATAGTTGACATTCTTACCGAATACTCTTTACTCCTCCTTAGTGTGTGTGCCGGAGGTTTGCAGTCGCGCGTGCGTGGCCATGCCTAGCCCTTATGCCTGGCCACGCCTCCGATGAGGCCTTGTTGGGGCCTGACGGGCCCAAGGCGCATGCGCCTGAGGCTCGCCCTTGGGCAGCTGCAGCTTTCCTTTGCAGCAGCTGCTCATTCCCCCAACCTACGCGCGACTGAAACCAGTCACGGAATTCCCCCCTCTGTACGGAATCCGGAGAAATTTTTTCCACCCTCCAATCGCTTCCCCCTCCCATAAGTTGGGTGCGGTGGGCGGGGTTTCCTCCGCCGCTATGCTCTGCGGCGGACTTGCCCAAAGCTCTTAGTGCCTTCGCTTTCTTTTCTTTTTCCATTTTTTTCTTCTTTCTGATTAATGCCCATTACACGGGCACTTACGCCTTATACGCATGCCCGGGCTCTCTCCCGCAGCCCGCGCATTCGCTCCCACACTGGATACATTTCCCACCCTTTACCGCCGGTAACCTCGGTACGTTTTACTAGACCTGCCGTGCTAATGCCTCAGGAAGCAAAATTCATTCTTTTAAAGTGTCACGTGTGTGTGAATTTGAGGAGGTAAATAAAGCCTTATACGAATGGTATCTGCTTGCTTGTTCCAAAAATATTTACCCTGGTGGTCCCCAGCTTATCGAAAAGGCCAAAGTAATTGCTGAGCAATTGGGCATAGAAAATTTCAAGGGATCCAATGGCTGGTTAGGGAAATGGAAGGCTAGGTACAATGTTAAACGGTTTAAGATTTGTGGGGAGTCTGGAGATGTACAGGGAGCAACTGTAGATTCTTGGAAAGAAAGGTTACCAGAGCTAATAGGGTGCTACACAAAAGAAAATGTTTGGAACATGGACGAGACTGGGGTATTTTGGCGTGCTTTACCTGATAGTGGCTTTGGACAGAAGGGGAAGGAGTGCAAAGGAGGCAAAAGAAGTAAGCAGAGAATTACAGTGGCTTTTTTTGTTAATGCAGCAGGGGGTAAGGAAAAGCCAATTGTCATATGGACTTCAGCAAATCCTAGATGCTTAAAGCGGTTTGACAAAAGTGTCTTGCCTGTTAATTATTAT
>WLWD01003590.1_pt1 | contig 10464 bp, 8 predicted proteins | sample 6712731 | NCBI WGS metagenome assembly WLWD01 (sample SAMN12718690, study PRJNA576275) | sponge metagenome | isolation source: marine sponge | host: Mycale hentscheli | place: New Zealand: South Island, Marlborough, Capsize Point | collected 2014-11-01
AAAGGTAGATCTGGTAAAGGGTTTCATTTTCGCGGATTAAACAACGCGGAAAGGAAAGATATCGACAAGTGGCTGTGCTAGAGTGCAATGGCTTTGACGCTAGGTTACTGGAATATTAAAGGAGTGAGTGAGCTTGTGACGAAGGAAAGGAATTATAATTCTTTCTTTTGCCGCAGTTGTGTCACCACATTAGGCTGTTGCTGAAATATGTGGGAGTAGAGTATAACGATGTGATGTACCAACAAGGAGATGCACCTGGTAAAAAATGGAAGATATTAATTATTTTAACTATAATACACTTATTGTATGTGGTATTGTGTTTAGAATTTTCCAGAGAAGACTGGCTGAAAGTTAAATTTACTTTAGGCTTGGATTTTCCTAACGTAAGTGTCTTTAAGCTGCAGTATATTTTACAACTCTAGAATACATAACAGAATTTTGCAACAATTTTCTCCGGTTGATGATTGATTTCTGTAGCATGGCAACAGACAAGTGTTGTTGTGGGTTTGGTAGCATTCTCAGGCAGAGAGAAATTGCAGGGAGCCGAGCAGTCTGCACACCCACAGATCTATTATTAGTGATTTTTTGGAAAGTTTTAAGACACGAGATAGTTGTAGGTGTTGTAGATTGGAGGTTGGTGATACAAGAGATAGGAGCCCTAGCCCAAGCATTCTGTGGCATGTGCTGAGTTTGATGCAATGACTGCATTGCTGTAAAAATGGCCATCATCTTGCTGCCATTGATGGCGTCCTCGTGTTCTGCATTATTCTTAGTAGGAACCCCATACCGGTGTTTTATAGACGGGGCAGGGGTATGATGTAGAATGATGTAGACTGGTTGAGCAGGAAGTAGTAAAACTGGTGAGATTCTAGGTCTAAAATATTGCCATGGTTATAATTAGATGCCTTCGTAGCTATTTGAAGTGATGATAAGAATATTTGGCCATCATAACTTATCAGTGGGATAAGTTAAGTGTGGCTATTCCCTTTCTCTAGTGAAAGTTGCACTAGTCCTGTACCACTGAATAGGTTGGCTTCACTTTTCATTTTTTTAATTAAAGTCATAATTATATTATGATAGCTCGCACTGTATAGAAGTTCCTTGATCCAAGTATTTTTTTTGTGGACTCTCATTTACTTTCTCTCACTTTATTATTTTTCTCCTATTTCAATTACATGCATTCACCTCACCTACTGGTCGACCCCATCTCTTCCTTGTCTGAAAATTTGAGGAATGCCGGTTGCATAATGGAATTCATGAGTAGTGGGCTCTATTACGAGTGTTTGGTGACCAGATTGATGATACCATCCCTTACATAAAACCATTATTTGTCTTGCTGTACAGGCTGCTTGGCGTGACACACTGGTGGTTAGTTTGCACTGAGAACGCCTGTATTCATGCTACTCTGGTGTAGGAAATTTGTGCTAACCCCTTTTTGTTAAAATATTGGTGCGGCCATGGCTACTCGGCCACACCCACTCCGACGCTGCTGCTAGCTCTTCAATTTTAAGTTGATGTGTTTGTATTTATTGCAGCTGCCGTACCTCATCGATGGAGATCTGAAGTTAACACAAAGTAATACGGTAAGTAAATTAGAATTAGAGGGTTAGGTTTGCTAATGATTTTGTACTTTCTGAACTGGGGGGTAGGTGGGTGGGTGGGAATACATCATTCCAAGCAATAGTTTACAACACATTTTATTGAGGATAAAACCATCTTTTTTAACCTTGTTGAGAGAGGAATCTTCAAGTTGTGATATTATTGGAGGTGTGATATAATTGGAGGTGTGTTATAATTGGAGGAGTGCTGCCAATTTTTTCTTGGAGTTAAAAAAAAAAAGAGTGTGTGTTGATCCATACTGCAGTAGCCTTCTATGCTGACACACAAAAAATCTTGACTCCAACTTTTGATACTTATGATCCTAGCCTTAGACAAACCACATTTCTCTCCTGTACTTGTCTCTCTTAGTACATGTAGGCGGAAAGAAGAAAAAAAAGTAAAATAATTCACTAGTTTTTTTGTCATGCCAGTGCTGATACTCTAGATTTGGTAAAGGGTTTTCAGGAAATAAACTTCATTCGCACTAACTCTACATGCTTATGCTAGTCTATTGTTCGTATTGTACAGATTTTAGCCTACCTGGGAAAGAAATATAATCTATGTAAGTTGTAATTGTCTGTGCTATGTTACCAGAGTGAGGTGGGCGGGGTTAGTTAAACACACACACACACAGCGTTGTTGGGCAAAATCTTAATCTTATTTTAATCAACTTATTATTAGTTTATTTCTAAAGATAATGGGGAAAGAGTGCCTGGTGTTACATATTTAAAAACTCCTAAATGTATATACATACTTGCAAATGCATTCATGTTCGTTGGCATGTGGGTGTAGTGAACCTTTAGTGACCTCTTTATGGCCAATTTGAGTTAAGATAAGTTATTCAGTTGTTTTTTTTCCATTTTCTTATTGAAAGTACCGTTATTTAATCAATTCTGCATCTAATAGGTGGTTCATCTGAGGCGGACAAAGCCACGGCAACCATGCTAGTGAATGTGGTGAGCTGGTAGTGTAGGTGTGTGGGTGTATGGATCATTGGATACAATATGGGGCACAGTTTGTGACAGCCAGCTGGCTTAGTAATACATGCAAATGCAAAAAAAATGCAAATTCTCTTGCTGCCGCTAGGCGGACAAGCGGCAGAGCCACGATGCCTGTGCACTAAGCAGGCACAGTGAGCCTTGCAAGCAAAGGGCACACACAAACTCATGCTCACACATACACTGAACATGCACAAATATACATACATACATACATACAGACATACGTACACACATACATACAGTCATACGTACTTACATTCATACATCATATTTATACATGCATTTATACATACATTCATACATATATACATACATACATGCACACACACATATACATCCTTAATCTTGCCACATCCAGCAGGACTGTGTATATAGGATACTAACATTTGATGTTCCTTTCCCTATTAGATCTACGACTTCAAAATCGGATTTGCCAGGTTGTGCTACAATCCAAATATTGTAAGCTATCCACACGCATGCACACACAAACTATTATAATGAACAACTAGTGGTGTGCTTGAGCACAAATGGCGAGCGAGCCTAAGACTACACTATTATTAAACGATTCTAACACTCAAGGTACTAAAAAAATTCGAGTTTTAAATTACGTATATACGGTGGCCGGTAAAGGGGATTCAATACCGTAGAAACCACTCTCCGCAACTGTTTGAATTTTAAAAAAAGCAACAAAAAAACATGTCACATTATTTAAACGTTTTCTTTGTGATATTTATTAGCTAGTAGTAGTTGTAACGTACAATACTTTCACACTTAACTGAACATTCCTACACAAGGCTTACCTTTGTGGTTAATCTAGTGGACAATGAATTTTCAAATAAATACTGTTGAGCAGGGCTCAATTTCTGGGTAATGATTGACAACTGGAGGATTCTGTTTAGTGAAGTTTGGGACAGGGTTGAACACCCAGCTAACATAAAAATACAAGAGGGGTCAAAGTACAAAATGACATCCATCCATCCAAACATATATAAACAAACAAACATCCCCGATTTTAATTGTGTTACCCCTGTAAGTGTCTCGCTCGCCAATAATTCAATAGAACACGAATGTTCTTCAACAGTTCGAATGGCTAACACATTGTTTTATAACTTGACACGTTTTCGAATGGCCTGTATGGAGTGATCTGTAACATTATTATGTACATCTATTTTTGGTGATCCTGTTTTTCATATTCTTGACTGTAGAATCTGGTAGAAGTAAGGTGTTGCACCTGCCAAAGTATAGAAAAACGCCAACATTTTAGATGGCTGTAACTAAAATAAAAGAAGGTGTTTTCAATTAGTCAATGGTTGTTCAGTAAATGAAGTGAAGGGTGGTCATACTAATTTTCTTTTCTTGTCCAGGAGTCATGAAACCTGTACTTTAAGAAGATCCAGCCACCTCTGAAGTGTTCTCGTTTTCTAGGGATAAAACTGGCTTATGGGAACAAGGTAAAGGGTGGCTATGGGAAACAAGGTAGGTGCTATGGGAAGCAAGTAAAGGGTGGTTTTGGGAAACAGTTAAGGGTGCTTATGGCAACATGGGTGGCTTTACGAGAACAAGTAAAGGTGGCTTAAGTGGGAAACAAGGTAAAAGGTGCTTATGGGAAACAAGGTAAAGGGTGGCTTATGGGAAGCAAGGTAAAGGGTGGTTTATGGGAAACAAGGTAAAGGGTGGCTTATGGGAAACAAGGGTGGCTTACGAGAAACAAGGTAAAGGGTGGCTTATGGGAAACAAGGTAAAAGGTGGCTTATGGGAAACAAGGTAAAAGGTGGCTTATGGGAAACAAGGTAAAGGGTGGCTTATGGGAAACAAGGTAAAGGGTGACTTATGGGAAACAAGGTAAAGGGTGGTTTATGGGAAACAAGGTAAAGGGTGGCTTATGGGAAACAAGGTAAAGGGTGGCTTATGGAAAACAAGGTAAAGGGTGACTTATGGGAAACAATATGAAGGAATATCAAGCAAGGAGTCTCGTTTATTAATAATGTCTTTTTTAGATATCATATCCAGACTTTTTCCTGTGTGAAGTCCTGAGGGAACACACCTTAATGGAGCCCACCTTTCTAGATGAGAATGATCGTCTCAAGGTGGTGGACAATAAACTTGGAAGTGTTAATTTTTACTCTCGATATTTCTTGAATGTTTTTTAGAATTATGTGGAGAGATTTGAGGTAAGTTGCTAGTATGTGTGATATGCCACCATTTGGTTCACATCTGAGGCGTGAAGGTCTTACCCACTGTTGATCAATATCGTTATTTTCACACACATATTTTCACACACAGTAGCTACTTGTATGCCAGATGTAAGTGTACCATACAGCAAGATTTATTGACGGGGATTTAATTTGACAAATTGACAAAAAAAAAAACTTCAAATTTTTTTAATTTTTATTTATTATTTATTGAAATTTTGTCATACAGATGCTCCCTGGGATTCAGGAATATCTGTCTTCCCCAGAATCTCAATTCCAAATGAACATGAAACAAGCATCTTGGAACATATAGTTAAATATATATAGTAGCTTATTATTGTACTGTTCATTTTTCTGTGTTCAATACTAAAAAAGAAAAAGAAAAAGAAGGTAGCTAAATGCCACTTTTTAACAACAAAGGAAATGAGCTTGTACATCGGTAGCTATGTTATCAATTCATACCCCAGTTTCAAAGGGAATGGTGAAGTATGCGGCAGTGCAAAGCATAAGATGTCTGGGTAGCCAACTGAAAAGAAACCAAAGTCTGTTCTTGCTTTTTTTGGATACTATAATGCGAGTTTATAAAGACGAAACTATGAAGTGGGATGATATATATATATATATATATATATATAATTGGCTATCAAGACTCTGTCAGGGGTTACATAATCAAGATTCCATGATCAACCCCTTTTTCACATCAATCTGCACATATATTGGAACTGCTTGTATTAGCACTACATTGAAATACATGCATTCCTATGCCAATACATATAGGCTTAAATGTTCTGCTGCAAATGACACTAGAGCTTCAAGAAAGCTGGAAGTGAGCAATTATTACAGGGCTATCATTGAGGTGTGGTTAGCTTTCTTTTGTTTGCTCATTACTAAATTTATGAATATGTATTATAGTCCATTTGTGACTGATATAAGTCATTAGGCTAACTCACTCGCCATTTGTGGTGAAACAAATATCACTATTAACTAGTTTCATGTCTCTTCTGATTAATTACGAATCAATGTCCCTTTACCATCACATACCAGATTTCTACCTATACGAGATGCTTGATCAACACAGATCATTTGAACCAGTGTTGTTCAGTGAAGCTGCTAACTTGACGGTATGTTCGCCATTTTTAACATTTCTCACACAAACTAGATTCATAAAGTGTTGATGTTGTGTTCTTACACGAGTACATGGATCGATTTGACAGGTGAAAGGAAGAAAAAAAGAAAGAATAGTATTCATTATTAATGTATGTTGCCATAGCCTGTGTGTGTGTGTACGTGTGTGTGTGTGTGTGTGCGTGCGTGTGTGTGTGTGTGTGTGTGTGTGTGTGTTAGAATCTCCCTGCTATCAAAGAATACATGAGTTCCCCTGACTTCTATCAATGGCAAGATGGCATCCTGGTGTGGACCCAGCAACTAAAAGAACTCTTTAGAATACATGATTTGTGAATCCTCAATTTTTTTTCTTGTAGCAAACTTTTTGTTAACAATTATCCTCTCTATAAGAAAGGGCTGGCTTCTTAGGGCGGCGGTAGGCTGAAAAGGTAGATCTGGTAAAGGGTTTCATTTTCGCGGATTAAACAACACGGTAAGGAAAGATATCGACAAGTGGCTGTGCTAGAGTGCAATGGCTTTGACGCTAGGTTACTGGAATATTAAAGGAGTGAGTGAGCTTGTGACGAAGGAAAAGCGAATTATAATTCTTTCTTTTGCTGCAGTTGTGTCACCACATTAGGCTGTTGCTAAAATATGTGGGAGTAGAGTATAATGAAGTGATGTACCAAGAAGGAGATGCACCTGGTAAAAAATGGAAGATATTAATTATTTTAACTATAATACACTTATTGTATGTGGTATTGTGTTTAGAATTTTCCAGAGAAGACTGGTTGAAAGTTAAGTTTACTTTAGGCTTGGATTTCCCTAACGTAAGTGTCTTTAAGCTGCAGTTGTAAGTGTTGTAGATTTAGAGGTTGGTGATACAAGAGATAGGAGCCCTAGCCCAAGCATTTTGTGGCATGTGCTGAGTTTGATGCAGTGACTGCATTGCTGTAAAAATGGCCATCATCTTGCTGCCATTGATGGCGTCCTTGTGTTATGCATTATTCTTAGTAGGAACCCCGTACTGGTGTTTTATAGATATGGGCAGGGGTATGATGTAGAATGATGTATGGTTGAGCAGGAAGTAGTAAAACTGGTGAGATTCTAGGTCTAAAGTAGTGCCATGGTTATACTTGTTTTCATAATCAGATGCCTTCGTAGCTATTTAAATGTGATGATAAGAATATTTGAATATTTGGCCATCATAACTTATCAGTGGTGTACTATACTCTTGTATACTATAACTAGATTTAGCAATACTCTCTAGCTAAGACAGGAACTATCATAGGTCTCTTCAACTGTAAGAATGATTTATCAATCAAAAGCCCACATACAAGTAATCATACAACAGGAAGTAATAAACCCACATAGATGAATACAATTACATACAGGAAACAAGATGATCAGTCAATGCCTGATAATACTTTAACTACGACTTGCCAGATGGCTAGAATACCTGTGGTTCTTTTCCTACCTACACAATGGCAGTCTGAGCTAGCATCATGGCCTGCGGTTGTGTGCATGCGTCCTTTGAGGGCAGCCGCATGACCGCAGGTCCCACCCCCATCTGCCTTGGGGGTGAGAGACTTGGCGGGTCAGTGGCAATTGGTAACAATTGCTCTGCATCGCCAGAGTCCCCCAGCTCAGATTCACATCCTGATGGATGGAGATCCCAGCTAGTCCTAACTTCTTAAACTTGGTGGCTGGTTAGTGGGAGGTGGTGGGAGCTGTTACAACTCGTATGACAACTGGCTCTGTGTGAACTGATTGGCACCTGAGTGCTAAGTAACATGTGCTATATCCCAATTAACCCCCACGGTGGTCTTGCCGCGCATGCGTCCCAATGCCTGCCCATTTTCTCCAACTACTTCCTCGTCTACCCTCTCCTGGTGATACCACCGCCCCAACCCTTTACCGCCTGCTGCGCGGTGATGGTGTAGGCTACTGTCTTCGTTAACTATGTTTAACTACGTTAAACTACATTTAACTACGACTCGCCAGATGGCTAGAATACCTGTGGTTCTTTTCCTACCTACACAATGGCAGTCTGAGCTAGCATCATGGCCTGCGGTTGTGCGCATGCGCCCTTTGAGGGCAGCCGCATGACCGCAGGTCCCACCCCCATTCTGCCTTGGGGGTGAGAGACTTGGCGGGTCAGTGGCAATTGGTAGCAATTGCTCTGCATCGCCAGAGTCCCCCAGAGGGCCGCACCAAGGGTAGAGATGATTGGGAAGTTGGAGTGACAATGGCTATACATAAATCCATAAATATCTATGTACGTATAAGACATAAGGCATACAATATCTCCCGAGCACACAGTCCACGTAAAGATGGATGACAGCTATGACCTCGCTGTGCTGCTGTTCATGCTCCTAGCAAGCACCGATGAGAGACCAGCCAGTCTCTCGCTGGGCATTCTAATGTATTGCAGGAATGCTGCACTGTGCCAACGGCCAAGAGTCTGGATGGTCGAGTCCTCCACTCCGGAAAGAGCAGCTGTTGTGGCTGCACCAATTCGAAAGCTATGACTGGCATACTGTTGGGATGGGAGACCAATCGCTGACAGTACATCCCGGATCCGCTCCACAAACCAAGCCTTCGTGACTGGATGTGACTCCGAGTGGCGGAAAAATGGACCTGGAGAATGACCCTAATCTCCACGTACTTGAGGATGGCTGTTACTGGGCACAATGAGAGGCCCGTCTTCCCCAAAATGATGTCGGCTCCCTTCCCAAATTGGTCGCACTTGGATCTCTTCAAGTGGACACGTACCATCGTTGGGTTCTCCAGGCTATCTACTGCGATGTCTCCCCACATGAGCGACGTTGATAGAGAAATCGAGGCTTGTGACACTGGCAATAGTTCCCCTAGCCTAAAAAACCCAAAGAAGGCCGTGCAGCACACCGCCCACAGCATGTCCTTCTGGGGGAGGTTCGACTGCCGCATGTGTGCCCCAATCTGCTCCAAGACTGCTGCAGTGATGGGCAGGCGGAGTTGAGACGGTGGACCCTTTGTGGCCCTCACACGTTGAATGCCCGCCTGGACTCTTTTCAGCACTGGCAAGGACGACTTCTCCCTTGGGTCTGGAAGACCCAGAGACAGCTGAGTGTTCCTCACTGCGGACAGGTATCTCTTGATGGTCTGTGGTGCCAGACCCTGTTCAGCGAGGTGGACGGCGAAGGAACAGAGCAGCATCTCGGTAACTGGAAATGGAGTGCCAATTGTGTACTGTGTGCAAAAGGTGTAAAAATTTTTCATTGCAGAATTGTACGTCCTTCGTGTTGAGACAGCTAGACCCTCTTGAAAATATCGCTGAACTGTCGGCGCCAGTGCTGCGACACCCAGTCGGCCTGCGGGTTGAGGAGAAGCTGTGGTAGCTGATGTGGTACTGGTGTGGCGTGACGATCGGCTGCTGGCACCTTTGACAAGAAAGACAGCACACGGTTACGGGACAGATCATCAGCTAGATGGTTGGCCTCAGTGCTTATGTACCGCCCCTGGAGGTAACACCCTAGCTGGGCCTCCACAAACACCAGGCATCTGAGTAAGTGCATGACCCCTGGGTCTCTGCTCGACCTCGATTGAAGGGCTGCTGGTTGTCACATAGGCATCTCACCTGACGTGCGTGCCACATGTGGCCCCACGTTGCACAAGCAAGGACAATCGGGAGCAGCTCCTTAGCAGCAATGGAATAATTGCCTGCCCAACTGCCCCACGGGACTTGAAACCAACTCTTCCCATACCAGGCCCCACAGCCCCATGACCCTGAGGCATCAGATACCAATTCAACGGTGGGAAGGTTATGGGACGGGCACAGGAAATTCTTGCCATTCCATTGTTCCACAAATTCCGTCCACCAGGCGATATCAGACTGACATGTCCTGTTCAGCCTAATGTGGCAATCACCATCAGGCCTCGCGCCTGTGGCATGGAGCAGGTCGAGCAGTCTGCGGAGGAAGGAGCGCCCTGGGCGTACCACCTTGCAGGCATGGGTAAGCAGTCCAATCAACGACTCTAATTGCCTGCGCCGGCATGCCTTCTTCACCCCCCATTCCTGGAGTAGCGCTTTCAGCCTTAGCAGCTTCTCCTCTGGAAGGCGCAGCTCCCCTGCTACTGTGTCGATCTCGATGCCCAGAAAGATCAGGCATGTTGTGGGACCGTCTCGCTTGTGGGGTGCCATGGGTACACCGAGTCTTGCACAGACGGTGTCCAGCGTGTGCACCACCTGCTCGCATTCCACCGAGTGGGGAGGTGCCACGATAATAAAATCGTCCAGGTAGTGGGAGATGAAACGGATCCCGGCCTGCTCCAAGCACCAGTTGAGTGCGTCTGCTACAGCGTTGAAAACTTTGGGAGCTGACCTGAGACCGAACGGGAGCATGGGGTTGACATAGATCTGTCCTTTCCACTCCATGGCCTGCAGGATACGGTCCTGCGGGTGCACTGGGACCAGGCGATACGCTGACTCAATGTCCGTTTTGGCAAGGAGAGACCCTTTGCCTAACCTCTGCACTAGCTGCACAACGTTATCCACTGAGGTGTACGACAATGAAGTCAGAGTTGGG
>WLWD01005280.1_pt1 | contig 10429 bp, 7 predicted proteins | sample 6712731 | NCBI WGS metagenome assembly WLWD01 (sample SAMN12718690, study PRJNA576275) | sponge metagenome | isolation source: marine sponge | host: Mycale hentscheli | place: New Zealand: South Island, Marlborough, Capsize Point | collected 2014-11-01
CCCCCCCCCCCCCCCCCCCCACCGGCTCAGGGTGCGTTCTTCCCGGGAAACAGGGAGCGCGATCAGGTTGCGCCCGTGTTTTTAAAGACGGTGGGTGGGGCGAATTCTTTCCACACCTTGGGTTTTGATTATGTCAACCGGTGGCTGCACAGAGACGTCTAAAGTCATTTCAAAGAGCAAAGTGGTAAGCGCTTCTTTTTTAAATATAAAGTTGCTGATAGCCAGTGTGAGGCTAAATACTAGAGATATTATTAAGGGCAAGCTTAAAGACAAAACAAAGCAGGTATAAAAATGTGTAAAAAGAGTGAGAATTAGATTGGAATAAATTGAATTTAGTTGCCTTTGCATCGAATTATTATGGATTGTGAAGAAACATTGCATTACTCACAATGAGGAGCACCTCACTATTCAGACTTATAGACCACTTGAAATATGATAATTAAGACCATTTAGCCTTGTGAGATACTTGCATATTGGTCAAGTGCATTAATGTTATAGATGCTTGCAACAGGATTAGTGGAGTAATGGACGATATTATACCTATTGTGTACTGTTGTTTTAGGAAAGCAGGTGTCAAGCATGAGTACTTTGTCACCATGAATGATGGAAGTGATTCAGAAGACTATCAACAAGATGCAAGATAAACCTACTCCCCCACCCCCAATTACCACTTATACACACTATAGAATAGATAAATAAAAAAACATTAAAAAACAGGTTCCAAACCACCACAGATCATATTTCAAAAGTACCTACTACAATTAAAAATGCATACAAGTACTTAACCACAAAAATTTGATTACATTGATTCAGTAAGTCTTAAGGGTGGCGGCACATTAATTTATTCCCCGCCAATACCCCACCATTCGATAATACGCGAGCAGAAACAATCGCGCAGTAGTAGCAGAAGTATACTTTGAGATGTTGTGGTGTTTTAGTTTAGCTTCTTGTTGTCTCATATTCGTTTACAGCAACTCTCCATACGTCGTCTGAGCTCACACGCAAGGTGCACCAGGTTTCCTCTCCTCCAATAGCCGTTCTCCGGTCTGCCCACACCTGAACTCAAGCGGATGGATCCACGAGGCTCTATTTCTGCGGAGCGAAGACTTCCCAAGCTGCGCAGATCTAATACCTTCACCTCTGGCTATCTCCAATAAACTGCCCTCTCTTCTGACTCTCTTGTTATTGTTGTATTGATGTTTGTTTACTCTTCATATAGGCGGGCTCTTTTTATAACCAATACAAACTAATTGAAAAAAAATTGCTCGCGTACTCGTAGTACGAGATAAGGGGTGGGGCTATTTCTTAAGAATTGCGAGTGGAATTAAAGTTCCAAATTTTGTACGAGTTTTTCTTGGAATCGAATAATGAGAAAGACACAAAAATTTTACACAAGGGTAAACAAAAAAAAAAGTACTGCACCATACGAGAATTTTTCAATATCCTATAAATAGAAAAAATTGCGAATAAATCATGAAGTAGTATTGAAATGGATAAGAACTCGTTATGTTGCAGTAGAGTATCGGCTCGCTAGTAGTGCACCAAATTGCGGAGCTCCAACTTATCGCACCAAAAAAGTGCTACAAAGTTTTATAACCAGGCCCCGATATTTCCTCCAGATTCGCTCTAAAATTAGTGAGCGGCTCCTTCGGCACGTACTTTGTCCTTGTGTTGTAGTGGTGAAGCCCCTGTAAGTATACAATAGTAGTAATCGTACATAGCAACCATCAACAAAAAATTGCGTGGGCGGTGTGCGGGCCAACCTTAATTGATTAGTTTGGTGTCAGATTGTTCCCAATAGTATTTATTGAAATTTAAGTTTAATATCCTATAGTTTAATTTATACCAAGAATAGAGTTTTATAGAACTGTAAAAAGTATCCAATTATCCCTAATTATCCAAGTAGCGAGATTTTTAAAACTAAGCTATCTATAATAGTAAACTGTGTATTTGACTTCAGAAATAAAGCCATGTTATTCTATGTCTATTGCAAATGGGAAGAACTATAGTGATCTTTATTGTTTGTATGTATAATTTTTAAGGAGGTATAGTTATTAGTATAGCTTCATGAGAGGTTCATACTATAAAATTCATTTAATCATAATAGTGGATAGTTTGATCATAATAATATTATGTCATTGTCCAGAAAAGAAAGAAAATAAGATTACCCCTGCACATAGTGTTGTTTTTTCAGGAGAAACAGTACAGTTGAAATGTGATTCCACAGTTAAAGTGTTGTGGTTCCACCACTCTTTGATTACTAAACCAATATTTGGAGTGGATCAAACATTATCATTTACTGCATCTCTTCAGAGGTCAGGACAATATTTTTGCTTTGGTGGGGGAAAGAAGTTTATTAAATTCATATCTTCTGCCAAAGTATCAGTAATTAGTGAGTTCTTACGTTGACTCGACGATAAGATCTCTCACCAGTTTTAATTAGCGAGCGAGACACTTACAGGGGTAACACAATTGAAAATCGGGGTGTTTGTTTATTTGTATATAGTTTGGACGCAGTATGTCATTTTGTACTTTGACCCTCGCGTTTTTGTGTTAGTTATGTGGTCGACCCCGCCCCAAATTGCACTAAACAGAATCCTCGGGTTTATCGATCAGTACCCGTATGCGATTTTTTATCTGACGTACACTTCCTCGACTTAGGTTTTGTGGCTATTTGCCAACTAATATTGTTAAAATTCTAACCTGAAAAACAGAATTATTAGAGGTATCACTGCCCAGAAAGAAAAAATAAATTACAAAAATACACTGTTGAATCCAAGAAGATTCTATGACTGGTGAAGTCCAATCCCCTGGATCTGGAGACAAGCCTCCAGATTGTACTGAAAAGCACAAGGGATTGGACAGCAACAGCAGCAAGAAAATACATTTCCTTATGAATCGCAACTTCAAAACCGCCACGTCCACTAAACCAACAGCCAACCAACTTTATCGAACCAACTTTGACCTCTGCATGCTGTGTGTGGGGGCGGCATGCACGTCACTTTACCACATGAACTAACTTTACCACATGAACTAACTTTACCACATGAACTAACTTTACCACATGAACTATTGAACTTTGTAATGAGTGTGAAATAGACTAAGTCCGTGAAGTGTACGTCAGATAAAAAATCGCTACCCGTATCACCCTAGAAATTGAATTGTTTACCGTTTTGAATTCTTTTGCGGTGCAGTTCAAACTTGAAAACTTAAGGGACTTCCATTTCTATTCGAGTTAGTGGCGGTGGTAAGTCAATGCGCTCTTTGTCATGGTTATAAGACGTGCCAACAGTATTTACTTAAAAATAAATTGTCCACTAGACTACCGCGAAGGTAAGTCTGTGTAGGTGCATGTCCAGTTGTGTCAAAGCATTGTGTGTTACAACCACTACTTAGCTAAAGAATATCACAAAGAAAACTTTTAAATAACGTGTATTGTTTTGTTGTTGTTTTCCTTCAATTCAAGCAGTTGCATAGAGTTGTTACTATGGCACTGAAATCCTTTCACCGTGTATGCGAAATTTAAAAACTGGACCTGATTTGATTACCGCTAACGTAACAGCCAGCGGTAACAGGCGGGGATAGTAGGGCTCGTAGGCTTCCGCAGGAAGGCTTAAATGCAAAGCGAAGGGAAAAAGCGGTAATTTTCTGGTGGAATAGACGAGGAGAGGAGAAGAAGGAGAATGAGTAATAGAAGGCAAACAGGGAACGGTTAATATTGTGCTAAAAAACGGGTGGAATCGAATCGTTTAGTAAAGGTGGTAAAAAGAAAGTTGAATATAGAAAAGCAAAAGTTAAAAGTTTAACGAAGCCTAAGTCCCCAATCATGATAGAAGGACAGAAAGATTCAGAAGCAGGTGAGGTAGACAAAGGAGGAGGAAGGACTCCTTGACCTGAAGAAGGAAGGGGCTCCACTGTGTGGCGGGGTTACATGCTAGTACTTAATAATTAATATTATATTTCTGCACTGTAAATAATAAAATTGAAAGAATTATATATGTAATAAACTGAATATGTATGTGTTTGTGTCATTATATTTTTATTTTGTTTTATTTTACTTCTGTGTAAAAGACTAATGTAGCTAGATTCATGGTGTAGCCAACTATCTAAACTTTAAATTATATTGTGTGAAACAAAACTTGCCCCTTGCCCTTGCTGAAATGTCAGAATTATCGCTTATAACTGTCCAGGGAGATAATGCTGGAAGAAAATTAACAGGGGAATAACATTTTTAATCTGGGGAGGCAGTTACCACAAAATATTCCACATGATATCCTCACAATAAATTATCCTACTTGTGAAATATTTCGCTATGTCACACTCTAACTCATGTAATAAGTATTATATATAGTTACAGGTTTCCATTCTATTATTTCAAATTTTTGCCAAGGTGAATATTGCCACTTAAGCTGTCCCTTGGCATTTTTGTTTTGGTGATTTCTTTTCGTTAAAATATTAACCAGTAGTTACTTTTTAGAAGTCAAAAACCTAAAGTATTTGTTAAGTAGTAGATTGCAGATCCTCTATCTTTCCAAATGAATACTACACACAAGGTCAAAGTAGTCACTATCATCTGAAGACTGTCTGCATATTTCTTGAGCAGGCTAATTTATTCTTATGAGCCTGAGCTAGATATTAAAATACCCAGTAATCACCTCAATTCTATGTTAGATTACATAATTTTACTAAATTAGAGTGTTGTATTGGAGTTGGTAATTCGGGTCTAAAGTTGGTTGTAAAGGTCTGAGTATTAAATAGTTTGGAATTATCACACCTTGGCTCAAGTAATTATTAAGTTTATTTTAGGGACAATATAACTTACAATATATGGCCTCAGAAGAACTCAGAGCTATTATAGAAGTCATCATCATTTAGTATGTTACGTGCTAGTGAACAAATGAAGACATTTTATTCTAATCTATTTACTTTTGTGGCACAAATACACGTTCTACATTAAGTGCAAATAACTGCAAAAAGCTTACTCAATTCCTTACCAGTTCCAAACAAATTAGTGAAACATCCATAATACATTACGTAATACTATATAAATACATATAGTTATATTTATTGTATTGTATTTTCCAAATTAGATGTTGCTCTGAACTTCACCATACCAGTATATCCAAGTCGACAATATGTTTATGTGGGATGTAATGTAGCTATGATATGTAAGGGAAGAGCCAGAACTGTATCAATGTGGAAAAAAGAAAGTTATCCTTTTTGGCAGCCTTCCAGCACAATACAACGTGGTTCTGTTAGTGTATTGCTCCTGAAGAATGTTAGTGAGAGTGGAATATTTAGGTATACTTGTTTTAACAGGATCAACAAAAACACTGTATTGGGAGATTCAATTTTGTACGTAGGAGGTAAATCATTGTAAGTCAATGAAGATTATCCAGTTTTTTCATTGAACATACATACATTGTTTACCTTCACAAGACTTTAATTTGTGTTAGTGTTAGTTAATCAGAGAACTACTTATAGTGCTGTTCTATTTCCAGTTCAGGATGACCATCAAATTACTCCTTCTCATGTCGCAGTAAACGTAAAATCATCCATGAAGCTTGTATGTAATTCTAATTTTTCAGTATGGATCAAGGATACATTGAAAAATCAACCCATACTTGCACGTAGTGTATTAATTATTGAGAAAGTTTCACTAACTCATAATGGTTATTATTTCTGTTTTGGCAACTATAATCACTCGTCCAATTATTTTATAAGTAAAGCAACAGTGAAAGTTTATGGTAATGTATACGTACAAAAATGATATTACATACTTGATTTACTCTGTCGTGTAAATGTATCAGACAACTCCCTAATATCTCCAAATGTATCCAGAGTAGCTATAGGTTCGACCCATCACATTACATGCCACAGTGATCTCACTGCACAATGGACGTATGAATATGGAGATTTGCCTATCAATTCTTACACTGGTAATGACACAATGCTAGTATTGTACAATGTCAAGGAACACAACAAAGGCAATTATGAGTGCAAAGGTGTCACAAACGATCTTACTTTTTATGCAAGAAGTGTACTAAAAATAAAAGGTACAAAATAACCTCTGACAGTTCCATTGATTTCAATATTATACATTATTGTACACATCCAGTGAATAATACTCAAGTGCTACAAGTACATCCATTGAATCAAGTAGTACAAGTTGGTGAATTGTCAGTAATAAGATGTGAAAGTAAGAAATATCCAAATTGGTCCTTCAATGAAGGACCTTTAGCGGCTAATAGAATACTCACTATTGATGGGAGAAAATTATACATATTAAAAACACAATTATATAATTCAGGCAGTTACACTTGTTGGTATGATGAGAACAACATCATTTATTACGGAATAGCAGAACTACTAGTTGTAGGTTAGAAAAATAATCAAATATTTATCACAATATTTTCTCCATTGAATTATGGCATTCTCTATCAAGGTATTCACTCTCCTGCTCACTTTTACTAAATTCACAAAAATACTTGTGAACTGAATTAAATTTTATAGACTCCACAATGGAAATAATGCAGTTTTGGATAGTACAGTTATTTAGTCTAAACCATAACTATAAATATAATTATACCCTTATTGTAGTATAATTAACCAATTTCATTAATACTTGTGGAAATACATTAACCTTGTGTGATGTATATCTAATTATAGAGGCATAGTGCTGCCAAGCAGGACATTACTGGAACAAATACTTATATTGACTTTATTGTGCATAGTTTTAATTGGTGAATTATTCTTATTCTCATAAACAGAACTCTTGTATAAAGAATAGCTATTGGATTTAGGGTTAATGCGAAGTTTATGTTCTTGTTTTAAGTTAAATGTTTTATGGGATTTTATATAAAATAATCTTCATAAGAATAGTAAATTGATAATAACATATTGTACTTGTATTGATGCAATAATGATATGACTATATATGATATGAAATATATCTCTAGATGTGTGCTGATATCTATCAAATACTGTTTCAGTTATATTTTCATGTGTTGCCACAATACCTTGAGAATTAAGTTCAACATCAGGTATTGTATCACTGTTATCTACAAAGAGAATTTCAGTGTGTCAAAATTTCACTGAGAAACAAAATAAAACTTACCTATAAATAATAACCTTCCGTAATCGTAAATAATAACATAATCTTCTTCGTAATACTGGCATGTGAATATTCCTTGGTAATTATTATTTTGTACATGTACCTTTAGAAAATATATATCTGTCATATATTGTCTACCTTTAGTAAATTCCATGTCGACAGTGTCCTTACCATTGAAAAGCCATCTCACGGGTGTATTTGAGATACATTTAAATGTCACCATATCATTTAGAGAAGCAATTGTGTATGAAGGAGATACCATGTTTTTAAGCCTCACTGTTTATATAATAATTAGGCATATAAATATTTTTTGTACTTTGAGTGGAACATATTCTACAACTAATAGTATTTACTAATAATAGTTTTGCTAAATCGCTGTTTCACAAAACATATAAGTACTAAGTGTTAATTAAGTCTTCCCTTAAGCACCCGTCATTATTCAATAGGGGGAGTTCTCACAATTAGCCTACTAAAATAATATGACACTCAATTCATTAGTTCATTACAAGAGTGAGCATATTTTCATGATCTTAACCAACACCCAATTAATCAAGTCATTATTACGGCAAATACATTAAATACAATGGTTAAAGTTTTACATGATATAATATATTTTAGTTTCAATGTATGTGAACTGTGACAGAAAGTGAGACAGACAGACAGACAGGACAGACAGACAGACAGACAGACAGGACTGACAGACAGACAGACAGACAGGACTGACAGACAGATAGACAGACAGACAGGACTGACAGACAAACAGGTAGACAGACAGACAGACAGACAGGACTGACAGACAGAACTGACAGACAGACACACAGAACTGACAGACAGACAGACAAATAGGACAGACAGACAGGACAGACAGACAGACAAGATTTATAAACAGACAGACAGGATTTATAAACAGACAGACAGACAGACAAAACAGACAGACAGACAGAAAGGACAGACAGACAGACAAGACTTGCAAACAGACGGACATACAGACAGGACAGGCAGACAGGACAGATAGTCAGGACAGACAGACAGACAGGAGAGATAGACAGACAGAAAGGATAAACAGGAAGACAGTACAGATAGACAGACAGGCAGACAGACAGGCAGGACAGACGGACAGGCAGGACTGACAGACAGGCAGGACTGACAGACAGGACAAACAGACAGATAGGACTGACAAACTGACATACAGGTAGACAGACAGGCAGACGGACAGGCAGTCAAACGGGACTGACAGACAGGCAGACAGACAGACAGGACTGACAGACAGTTAGACAGGACAGACAGAAAAACAGACAGGACAGACAGACAGACAGGAGAGAGAGACAGACAGGACAGACAAGACATACAGACAGACAGACAGGACTGACATACAGACAGACAGGACGGATAGGCAGACAGACAGACAGACAGATAGGACAGCAAGACAGACAGTCAGACAGACAGGACAGACAGACAGACAGGACAAACAGACAGGACAGGCAGACATGACCACCAATGGACATATCGACAGGTAGACAGACAGGCTAACAGTGATAAAATAATGGTACATAACTTTAATTTTGACCACAATCCGTGCAAAAGTTACTTGATCATTTGTTTTTGATTCACATTCATATATTCCGCCATTATTTTCTTGGGCTTGAACTATAACCAGTATTTGGTTATCTTGAAGTATATTCCCTGGAATCTTGCCATTGTTAAATGTCCATGATATAGAACTTCCATAACATGCCAAAGATACACTTTTATGATGATTAATTGTGATTTCTTCCAGTTCATTTGTGATGGAATTGTCTTTTGAAGTATAATACAGAAATATGCAAACCATTACTTTTTTGTGTTAATTTTTTTAACTTAATTAAGTAAAAAACTACGATATTATTATAAATGATAATTGATTTAACAATAGTTATGTACTATTTGTGAAATAATATAGCTTTTATCTTCCCACTATCCTGAATCCACCACGGAATTTGAACTGTTTCTGATTGTGCTACAAGTAACGATTAGGCTAGCTATGGAGATAATTGGATATTATAGCTATATCCATTTTTTATTATATACAGTATCGATTTAGTGGGAGTTATTATGAGTTCTATAGCATAAAGAAGTGTGGAGTGTGAAAAACCGATTGTTGATCATGGCCAAGTTTTGCACTATCATAAGAATAGATAATAACAAACTATACATACTTAGCTAGCTTATTCTACTTGTGTTCATATCTGCACCTGAAACTCTGTAAAAGGCAAGAATAGGAGACAGAGAATTTTAACTGAGTAACATAACAATTGCAACAGGTCATTTAGGACTTGCTGAATTAGACAACGTGTATATTAGAGTAATAATAGCATAGCATCTCTGAATTGCCACAATCAGAATCAGTATTTTACAATATTTTTGTTACTTTTTCTTCTTGCTTTATCAAATATTTCAAATAAATGAAATTCAAGTTTATTACAATTATAATTACAATACATAATAGATGTTTAGCATTTTTTTAAATAATGATCTTACTGAATACTTTTATCTGAGCTCTAGAAGTATATCCAAATAAACATGTATGGTAATAGTAACCAGAATTTATTGAAGTTACATTTACTACTGTCAATATGTTACTAATTATGTAAACATTTGGAAGTAATAATTTATCATTATAGTGCCAGTTATGTAAACTTATGTCAGAACAATAAGAAATTAAATTTCCTGAATTTCCAGCCTTTATTTCCAAGACTTGTGGGTCAATCCCAGTTGAATCTATTTATAAACTAATTGTCAGATAATTTCATATATTATAGTACATAGCAATAATGTAATGAAGTGTAGAAAGTAACTTCAGATCTGTGCAATTTTAAACATGAAATTCTATAAATAATTTCTGAACAATATTGAAATTGTCCGACAGGTACCATGGTTAGCTTATTTACAATATCGAATATACCAAATATCATTATTTCACACCTAAGGTATGTTTTCACTGATAATGATTATAACCTGATTGTAGAATAGCTCATCATTACGCACTTGACTCATGCAATAGTATTGTATTATATGTACATAATAATAGCAATTTTTCCCGTTTGAATAGCCAATATTCTTAATAAAAACTTAACCCAAAGTTTCGACTTCTTGCCAAGTCCTCTTCAGAAGTCAACTGAAGTCAAACTCTCCATGTCTTTTACATAACACATTAATTTTTTTCAATTGTGTAATTTGGAAAGAAACCTATGTTATACAACTGGTTATATACTCAACCATAATGTTAAACAAACAAAAATGAAACATGTCTTTTACATAACACTTCTTTGATGTCAG
>WLWD01005624.1_pt1 | contig 10428 bp, 3 predicted proteins | sample 6712731 | NCBI WGS metagenome assembly WLWD01 (sample SAMN12718690, study PRJNA576275) | sponge metagenome | isolation source: marine sponge | host: Mycale hentscheli | place: New Zealand: South Island, Marlborough, Capsize Point | collected 2014-11-01
CACTAGCAGTAGAAGACTCAACTGGAGTGTTGAATCTTAGTGAAACACTAGCAGTAGAAGACTCAACTGGAGTGTTGAATCTTAGTGAAACACTAGTAGTAGAAGACTCAACTGGAGTGTTGAACCTTAGTGAAACACTAGTAGTAGAAGACTCAACTGGAGTGTTGAACCTTAGTGAAACACTAGCAGTAGAAGACTCAACTGGAGTGTTGAATCTTAGTGAAACACTAGTAGTAGAAGACTCAACTGGAGTGTTGAATCTTAGTGAAACACTAGTAGTAGAAGACTAAGCTGGAGTGTTGAATCTTAGTGAAACACTAGTAGTAGAAGACTCAACTGGAGTGTTGAATCTTAGTGAAACACTAGTAGTAGAAGACTCAACTGGAGTGTTGAATCTTAGTGAAACACTAGTAGTAGAAGATTCAACTGGAGTGTTGAATCTTAGTGAAACACTAGCAGTAGAAGACTCAACTGGAGTGTTGAATCTTAGTGAAACACTAGCAGTAGAAGACTCAACTGGAGTGTTGAATCTTAGTGAAACACTAGCAGTAGAAGACTCAACTGGAGTGTTGAATCTTAGTGAAACACTAGTAGTAGAAGACTCAACTGGAGTGTTGAATCTTAGTGAAACACTAGCAGTAGAAGACTCAACTGGAGTGTTGAATCTTATGCAATCTCAGATTAATTGTAAGTGGAGATTATCATTGCTAGCTAGCCAGTCTATTTGGCTTAAGAGAGCTAGACACCTGAAAAGAGAGCTAATGATGAGCACTGCAACTAAAATATGATGTAAACTTGAGGTGTGCTGTTATTGAACTTGTCGTTCGCAGGTTGGATAGAGCAGGGAGCGGTTGTGTGAGGCCTGGATGTGCACACATGTGCGAGGGTCTACTGTATTTGTATTGTATTTTTGGGATAGAAAATGAGTGAGGAACAAAGTCAGATTTGTTTTTACTTTGAATATTCTAGTTGATATGTTTAGTGCAGAGTTTGTCAGGTGTCTTGAGAGCATTGCAATTATTAGTATAATGTTTCTGTATTCAGTATGTGTGTGTGTGTGATTCTTGCCTTTTGTTCATGTCTATATTTGAGGATGTTGTAATACGGTTGATGTCCGTGTTTGTAGTTGTCTATGCTTCTTCAAACTCCTTTAGTGGAATCCATGAAAGATAAATTTGCAGGTCGTCTTTTTACAATTGAACCTTCACAGTGGGATGGACTAGATAAATGTATGAGTACATGTCTTTGTAACTATAGTGAATAAAATTGGCTGTGTTTATATTTGCTATCATATCTATTACATGTATACATGCTATCTTTTGCTATGGTTACTTCAAATTACTTAAATTAAGGGAATGTGTACACTAATCATGTTATCTTGCTGTATGTACATTTGTGTTTCAACCTGGCTTATCTTTGTAGTCATCTTACTTATCTTGCAGTGTGTGCATGTGTGTATGACGCTGGCTTATCATTGGATCTTGTGTATCTTGTTCATCCCAACTTTGATACTGATGACTTTATGCAGCAGCTCCTGTCTGCTAAGCTCCACCCACTTATTGTTTTCATTGAAGTGTGTAGTGAGAAGGTGAGATATAGATCAAACTTAAAAATGTTGCAGTATTTATGTGGTGTTTCTTATCAAGTGGATACTAGAGAACAGGGTTAGTGAGGATGAGCACTAGTTTCTGAAATTTGTAGGCATATTAACAATTATATGTTGTTACATGTGCCCTCCAGCACAGCAGGGGAGGTGATCATGTTTGTTGTAATTACCTGTACTAGTGGTGTGCTTGAGCGGGAAGTTTTGAATTACCCGCGCAAGCTAAGTTAGCGGTCGTTCTTACTATTGCGAGCACGGCGGATTTTTGTGGTTATTTGTGGTGCGTGCGGGTGCGCGCGCGTTGCTATGTCCCAGCACCCTTAAGGGTGCTCAAACACTCTTTGAGCGCGAAAAACCCGCCAAATAGGCCACGGTTGCTAGGGCCTGTTAAACTTACTTCTGCTTTCCCCCCGAATTATTTTATTTATGCAGGCCAGCAAGTACTGCTATGAGAAAGCACCTACCGAGAATGAAGACTGGAAGTCGATCGCATCTCAAGAAATACCCCGTCACCATTTTGGACTTCTTGGCAGTACTGCACGGCTACCGCCTAGTTTAGAAGCTGATTTTTTGTATATCATTTTCTTAACCGTGCGTGCATGCCATAACGTTGAGTTTTTGTTTAATTATATTCTATTTAGTCACCTTACCACGTGAACTATTGTCGATTATTTCCGTGAAATTCCGTACATTAAAAATATCTCAACGTTATAGGGTCGACCCCCTGTGGCCCTAAACCCTGGCAAAATTTGAACCATAGCAGTTAGTCCATTCCTGAGCAGTACGCAAGATAAGATTCTGGATCATCCATTACTTTAGAGGCGAGAATTTTTTATTGTAAGTTGACTCTGCCCTGCCCTATCAGTACACGTGTAGTGGTGAGTGAGGCACAGCTGCATTTCACGGGCACTAATTTGTTACGGAGCAGGGCGTGACTTTGTGGTAGATAACGTGCTACTATACAGCTGGAGTGCGCTACTAAAGGCGCCCAGGCATTGCTATGTGTGAGCACCCTTAAACTACACTATTGTTATTCAAACTACTAAAATAAAGTTGAGTTGTAAATTTTTCTTTGTGATATTCTTAATAGTAGTTGTAACAACGCACAGTACTTTCACACAACTGAACATACCTAGGTAAGTACTTCGTGGTTTGTCTAGTGGACAATGAATTGTCAAGTAAATGCTGTTGAGTAGTGCTTATAACTGTGACAAATAGTGTATTAACTTACCATCGCCACCAACTCGAATAGAAATGGAGCTCCCAGCACCCGCAAAACAATTCAAAGCGGTAAACAATTCAATTTCTAAGGTGATACGGGTAATGGTCGCTAAACCAGAGGATTCTGTTTAGTGAAGTTTGGGACGGGGTCGAACGCCGAGCGAACACAAAAATACGGAGGGTCAAAGTACAAAATGACATACATACGTCCAAACATATATATAAATAAATAAATAAACAAACATCCCCGATTTTCAATTGTGTTAGCCCTGTAAGTGTCTCGCTCGCTACGCTCGCTCGCCGATAAGGTATATGTGTGTTTGTGACAAAACATTATGGCAAAACTAGTTGTTGTATTTTTTTTTAGAAATCAAACTTACTTCAAGCTTATATCAAACATTTAGTGTCTAGAATGTGCCACTGGTACCTTTCAAGCATGGATTTGCCAATACCCAGCACAGTGTGGTGTGTTTGCCAGTACCAGTGTGGTGTATTTGCCAGTACCCACCACAGTGTGGTGTATTTGCCAGTACCCAGCACAGTGTGGTGTATTTGCCAGTACCCAACACAGTGTGGTGTATTTTCCAGTACCCAACACAGTGTGGTGTGTTTGCCAGTACCCAGCACAGTGTGGTGTATTTGCCAGTACCCAACACAGTGTGGTGTGTTTGCCAGTACCCAGCACAGTGTGGTGTATTTGCCCAACACAGTGTGGTGTGTTTGCCAGTACCCAGCACAGTGTGGTGTATTTGCCAGTACCCAACACAGTGTGGTGTGTTTGCCAGTACTAGTGTGGTGTGTTTGCCAGTACCCAACACAGTGTGGTGTGTTTGCCAGTACCAGTGTAGTGTGTTTGCCAGTACCCAACACAGTGTGGTGTGTTTGCCAGTACCAGTGTGGTGTATTTGCCAGTACCCAGCACAGTGTGGTGTATTTGCCAGTACCCAACACAGTGTGGTGTGTTTGCCAGTACCCAGCACAGTGTGGTGTATTTGCCCAACACAGTGTGGTGTGTTTGCCAGTACCCAGAACAGTGTGGTGTATTTGCCAGTACCCAAACAGTGTGGGTTGTGTTTGCAGTACAAGTTGTGGTGTGTTTGCCAGTACCCAACACAGTGTGGTGGTGTGCCAGTACCAGTGTGGTGTGTTTGCCAGTTACCAGCCCAGTGTGGTGTATTGACAGTACCCAACCAGTGCGGTGTTATTTGCCCAATACCAGCACAGGTGTTGTATGTTGCCAGTACCCAGCACAGTGTGGTGTATTTGCAGTCAGTAACCCCAACAAGTGTGGTGTATTGCAATACCACACAGTGTGGTCTGCGGTTGTGTTGCAGTACCCCAGCACAGTGTGGTGGATTTGCCAATACCCAGAACAGGTGTGGATTGTATTTGCCAGTACCAACAGCAGTGTGGTGTATTTGCAGTACACAGCACAGTGTGGTGTATGCCATACCAGCACAGTGTTGTGGTGTTTGCCAGTACCCAGAACAGTGTGGTTGTATGTGCCAATACCCGCACAGTGTGGTTTGGATTTGCCAGACCCAACACAGTGTGGTGGTATTTCCAGTACACAGAAAAGTGTGGTTGATTTACCAGTTTACCAGCACAGTGGGTGTATTTTGCAGTAACCAGAACAGCTGTGGGTTGTGGTGTATTTTGCCAGTACCAGCACAGTGTGGTGATTTGCCATACCCAGCCCACAGTGTTGGTGTATTTGCCTGCTTACCCAGACCACCAGGTTTGTGGTGTATTTGCTCACTTTTTACCAGCCTCCAGTGTGGTGAATTTGCCCCAGTTTACCAGTGTGGTGTGTTTGCCAGTGCCCAGCACAGTGTGGTGTATTTGCCAGTGCCCAGCACAGTGTGGTGTATTTGCCTGTACCCAGCACAGTGTGGTGTATTTGCCAGTACCCAGCACAGTGTGGTGTATTTGCCAGTACCAGTGTGGTGTATTTGCCAGTACCAGTGTGGTGTATTTGCCTGTACCCAGCACAGTGTGGTGTATTTGCCAGTACCCAGCACAGTGTGGTGTATTTGCCAGTACCAGTGTGGTGTATTTGCCAGTACCAGTGTGGTGTATTTGCCAGTACCCAGCACAGTGTGGTTGTATTTGCCAGTACCCAGAACAGTGTGGTGTATTTGCCAGTACCCAGCACAGTGTGGTGTATTTGCCAATACCCAGCACAGTGTGGTGTGTTTGCCAGTAAGTGTGGTGTGTTTGCCAGTGCCCAGCACAGTGTGGTGTATTTGCCAGTGCCCAGCACAGTGTGGTGTATTTGCCTGTACCCAGCACAGTGTGGTGTATTTGCCAGTACCCAGCACAGTGTGGTGTATTTGCCAGTACCAGTGTGGTGTATTTGCCAGTACCAGTTGGTTTTATTTGCCTGTACCCAGCACAGTGTGGTGTATTGCCAGTTACCCAGCACAGTGTGGGGATTTGCCCGACCAGTGTGTTGTATTTGCCAGTACCGGTGGTGGTATTGCCAGTACCCAGCACAGTGTGTTGTATTTGCCAGAACCAGCCAGGTGGCGTATTTGCCAGTACAAGCAAGTGTGGTGTATTTGCCAGTACCCAGCACAGTGGGTCGCGAGTGTTTGCCAGTACCCAGCACAGTGTGGTGTATTTGCCAGTGCCCAGCACAGTGTGGTGTATTTGCCTGTACCCAGCACAGTGTGGTGTATTTGCCAGTACCCAGCACAGTGTGGTGTATTTGTCAATACCCAGCACAGTGTGGTGTATTTGCCAGTAAGTGTGGTGTATTTGCCAGTACCCAGCACAGTGTGGTGTATTTGCCCGTACCCAACACAGTGTGGTGTATTTGCCAGTACCCAGTGCAGTGTAGTATTTTTTCATGTTTTTTGTGTGATTTGACCAGACTAGCTTTACTTATTAAGTATAAATGTTGAATTGATTCTTACATTTGTCTTTTCTGCCTTTGAAGGAAAGCCGTGCATGTTGTTTTCTTGTAGTGTTGAGCACCTTTGCAATCTTTGAAAGAATCAATAGCTGTATATACTTTCACTGAGGTGCATGGATCCAGTGTTCCCCAGAGCTCAGTTTATATACTTTCACTGAGGTGCATGGATCCAGTGTTCCCCAGAGCTCTAGTTTATACTTTCACTGAGGTGCATGGATCCAGTGTTCCCCAGAGCTCTAGTTTATACTTTCACTGAGGTGCATGGATCCAGTGTTCCCCAGAGCTCTAGTTTATACACTTTCACTGAGGTGCATGGATCCAGTGTTCCCCAGAGCTCTAGTTTATACACTTTCACTGAGGTGTATGGATCCCACTTTCATTACTTTTGGTATGAGAAGGATTTTAATGTCATAGTAGCTACTCACCGCTACTTTTGGGACTTGAAAAACAAACATTTGAGGAATTATTGCACAGCTTAGAAGCTAACCTTAACTTAATGAGAAACTGGGAGGAAGCCTAAGAAACTTAAATAAATGGTAGCTAATATATTTATTGTTTGCTTCAAAATGTTCTTAGCCAAGCAGCAGGTGTATATAACAGCACTCCCACACACACTTGTTCAATGGATACGCCGACACAAGACTTTGATTGTATTTATCCGGGTTTGACACCACCCAAGGACAACTATGCCTCATTGAATGGACAGATAAAACCATCTGAATACTGTAGGATCAGACTCTGAACAATAGCCTGCATGACACACTAATTAACCTCTATTGTTATGTTCACCACATTGCACTGTTCATTCATAAATTGTCATTACTTTGTCATTCATTCAGTTACTGTACTTTGAAGAATTGTTGCAACTAGTTCTCTCTTCTGCTCACAGTAATAACTTTCTCTCTGCGATAGTTGTCACCACTACAGTAGCTATTGCAGTCCTCTATTAATCACGGTTTCTAGGACCTGATTGCTTGCAGCTGAATGGTTGCCTATCCCTACAATTAGGCTGGTCCTTTGAATGCTTACCCGATTCTTACTTAATTGTGCGGGAGTTAAAACCCTGCAACAGTATTCTTTTGGTGACTTGACATGTTGGGCAATGCATTTTCAAGTAAGAATAGCTATGACAAGCAACACATTAATAAAGGTACCACCACCATTAATTCTAGAAAATGAACTCCAGTAAGTGTGTAAGACCTAACTACATCCCGCATTATTCAGATCGTATTAGAAACAACCTAATTTCAAGGGGGTAAATAGTTAATTTCCTAGTATAATACGGGTAAAGATCATTAGCAATAACATTCTGTTTAGGGAGTTTAGTATGGGGTCGATTACTAAGTGAACACAAAAATGTGAGGGTTAAAAATATCCCTGATTTTTTATTGTTACCCCGGCACTGATAGTGTCTCACTCACTCGCCAATTTAGTTTTACAATACTAGAATATATGTTTAATTTCCTAACATGCGTGATGCAGGTGTTACAGAAACTGGTACAACAAACTTCTACTACCTCTAGAGAACACGATTATCTGTTCGAGAATGCTCAGCTTCTTGCTAATAAAAGAGTTAGTTGAAATGATAAAGAATTTAGTTTAACAAAAACACAATTAACGATTTTAAGTATTTATTACCTGTGAAAATGTCACTTTAGATTTTTCACTTTGTCATGTATTTGAAGAACATAAAATATCTACTAAAGAATAGTTACATTGTAGTGTAGGGAGAATGTAAAGCTGTAGTTACACGGTAGTATAGGGAGAGCATAAAGCTACAGTTACACAGTATAGGTAGAGTGTAAAGCATTAGTTATACAGTATAGGTAGAGTGTAAAGCATTAGATATACAGTATAGGTAGAGTGTAAAGCTATAGTTACACAGTATAGGTAGAGTGTAAAGCATTAGATATACAGTATAGGTAGAGTGTAAAGCTATAGTTACACAGTATAGGTAGAGTGTAAAGCATTAGATATACAGTATAGGTAGAGTGTAAAGCATTAGTTACACAGTATAGGTAGAGTGTAAAGCTATAGTTACACAGTATAGGTAGAGTGTAAAGCATTAGATATACAGTATAGGTAGAGTGTAAAGCATTAGTTACACAGTATAGGTAGAGTGTAAAGCTATAGTTACACAGTATAGGTTAGATGTAAGCATTAGATATACATTAAGGTAGTGTGAAAGCATTAGTTACACAGCATGGTAGAGTGTAAGCATTAGATATACAGTATAGGTAGAGTGTAAAGCATTATCTATACGTATAGTAAGTGTAAAGCTATAAGTTACACAGTATAGGTAGAGTTAAACCTTAGATATACATTATAGGGAGAGTGGTAAAGCTATCGTAACACAGTATAGGTAGAGTTGTAAAGCTATATTACACAGTATAGGTAGAAGTGTAAGCTATAGTTACACAGTATAGGTAAGTGTAAACTATAGTTAACAGTATAGGTAGAAGTGTAAATCTATAGTTACCCGTATAGTAGAGTGTAAAGCTATGTTTAGTCACCAGTATAGGTAGAAGTGTAAAGCTATAGTTACACAGTATAGGTAGAGTGTAAAGCTATAGTTACACAGTATAGGGAAAGTGTAAAGCTATAGTTACATAGTATAGGTAGAGTGTAAAGCTGTAGTTACACAGTATAGGGAAAGCGTAAAGCTATAGTTACATAGTATAGGTAGAGTGTAAAGCTATAGTTACACAGTATAGGGAAAGTGTAAAGCTATAGTTACACAGTATAGGTAGAGTGTAAAGCTATAGTTACATAGTATAGGGAAAGTGTAAAGCTATAGTTACATAGTATAGGTAGAGTGTAAAGCTATAGTTACACAGTATAGGTAGAGTGTAAAGCTATAGTTACACAGTATAGGTAGAGTGTAAAGCTATAGTTACACAATATAGGTAGAGTGTAAGGCTATAGTTACACAGTATAGGTAGAGTGTAAAGCTATAGTTACACAATATAGGTAGAGTGTAAGGCTATAGTTACACAGTATAGGTAGAGTGTAAAGCTATAGTTACACAGTATAGGTATAGTGTCAACTGAGTAAAGCAAGTTGAATAATGTTCATTAGAAGTTGGAACAGACTAATATGTTTGTAATCTATTTGGTAATTAATTATCAGGTTTGTCTCTTAGCTAGTGGATGACTTACATTCAGAGGATCTAGTCAGCGGGAACACGAGGATAGATTTACAACCTCTGTCTCTGTTCTCCGGCATAAATGTCTGCTGACTAAGTCAAGTCGAATGGATTGCTCTTACTAGAACTCAGATGTTGTTATACCCGCTAGTGGGTCTTCACTGCATAAATCACTCTGCTTCTGTGCATGTCAACAGATTACACTGGGACTAAGTCCTAAACTTGCTAGTCCCAAATAAATACTGAGCTATTTTTAAGATTTCATAGTTATTTCGCAGAGTGAAATGAGGCACTATCAAGTGTATATATATAAATATATATATATATAAATATAGTATGAATATATGTGTGTATTAGTAGTTATTGTGATATAGTACTCAAGTGACAAATGGTTGGTAATGAATTTGGGACGTACAAAGCAAGATAGTCTTGAAGCACTTGAACTTTTGTTCAACTGCAAGTAGCTGACTATGAGGGCCACTAAAATATACACTTCTTCATTTCAGGCAGCTAGAAGGTATAGAATTGACAGTTTAGATTGACATTACATTCATAGCTGGTAGAATTTGTTCAGTTTGTACGGCAAAGCCTTCATATTATGGAAACAAATATATTAGGACTTAATTTTTAAAAGCTGTATGCAATTACACATGCCAAAGCACAAGGTGGTATTTACAATATTTGTGATATGGTGAGTTGGTTTGTTTGTATTTTATCGTCTTGCTATCGTTTATTTCCAGGCAATGTATGTTGATACGTATGCTATTGTTGTATTGTCTTCTGTAGCAGTTTTATGATTTGATCATAACGGACAGTAATCTGGAAGATGCTTGCCAGCAGCTGGAATTATTTTTGGAGAGTTACTGGGCTTCTACTAGATCAGAACTGATTGACTAAACTTTTTAATTTTACACAATTACACAATAAACTATTATTATATTTGTGCACTTGCACTTTATTAAATAGCATGGCAACTGATGTATACCTCATGGCATACAGCTCTATAAGCACAATTTTTAATTCAATAATTTGTTATTGTTATTATTTTTATTATTATTACTATTATTGTAGTTGTTGGTGTTGCTAGGACTACTGCAAATTGTTTTTATTCTAGCTGCTTTATTTGAGAGAAGAAAGTTTTATACAGTGAATACTTTGATGAAGTGCAGATGGTCTAGTAATTAACCATCAGCCCACTTGAGGGTTATAGTAGTGGCCGTTCCCCAGAGCTCTGTACGAAGCGAGACTCTCACTAATGTCTCAATTGAGATTTTGGTGTGTGTGTAATTATGTAAGTGGCCTGTGCAGGAGGAAAGGACCTTATTGGGGGGTGCGATTATTACTATAATTGGGTATTGGCAATTATCAATTTTCATAAAGTAAAGAATCAAGATCGATTAATCTGCTGATTATGATATGTAATGGTAATTAAAAATCAAGGTAAGTTTTCAGCTAAAAAACACAGCATGTCAACATTGTCAGGGTCCAAACAAGCTCTTTTATAATTAATTATTTGCCCTGCTGTGAGAATAGCCTTTCAGA
>WLWD01006377.1_pt1 | contig 10422 bp, 9 predicted proteins | sample 6712731 | NCBI WGS metagenome assembly WLWD01 (sample SAMN12718690, study PRJNA576275) | sponge metagenome | isolation source: marine sponge | host: Mycale hentscheli | place: New Zealand: South Island, Marlborough, Capsize Point | collected 2014-11-01
GTGGATGGACAAAAAATAATAATAACTTTATTTTCTTATTTATTGATTCATTTATTCATCCCATTTATTTATTTAAAATTATTATGTTAGCAGTTGTAATAACTAATACCTTATTACTCCAATATTTAAAGTTTATTTCAAAACAGTAAAAGGCATATATGCATGCTTACAAACTCAGTGGTGACTCTGAGAACAGTATAAAACACTAACTATATAAGACACAACAAAAGCTGCCGAATACAACATAATTATTCAGTTATGTTAACCTGTAGTTAGTGTGGTAGGAGGTGACCAGAAATTACTAAATGGTGGTTTTAATCAATGTGTTGGCTGATGCAAGTTTTAATTAAGTCTTTACAGCAGTCACATCTACAAAATATACTTTCTAGCTATAAATATTGTAGATAGCTATTGCTCTTTGCTACAAATATTAAGTAAACTACTTCCTTACAAGTTGCAAATATTAAAACTAGCTAAACTTCTATAATTTGCAATAATAACACACGTATACCTGGCAACAAGGTCAGACCTTTCCCCCTTGTGGACTTCTTCCATTCCTGAAGCCATAGTTTTAGTTCAGCCACTTTGAGGTCAGCGGGATTTCTTCCGCATAAGGATGCCACAGTTTCCTCTGCTGCCATAGTTCAATAGAGACAATAGGATGATGGATAATGACTCAAATAATGACGCGCAACCCCACCGACAGTAAATATTTTTATGCGAATTAAAAGTAATAAATAGATGCTATTGGTACACAACCAAAAATAATCGGTCATGTACCAGCACTGGAGCCCACCAGCCTTGAAACAGCATTGGAAAAAATTACTGTTACATTACTGACTGCGGCTTTCATCCTGAATATACTGTAAAAACATGGTAGTATCATTATAGTAAAATCAGCATTGAATCAGCAAGTATGGTTGGGGACCTTACAATACTGGGAAGGTATTGTTGTAAGCTTACAGTATTGATGCACAGGTGTACACAAATTTTTAAAATGGAGAATAGGCAGAATCCAAGTAAGTGTTTCTTTACACTACAGTGTTGGCATTGAAAATTGCTACCTTTGGTCAGGAAAACACTGCAAAGTAGTGAAAAAATATACTGTGTTAAAGGATGGTTGGATACAGTGCAGGTGTGTAGGCTGGCTACTAGCTATATTGTGTAAAATAGGAATCAGGACTGAATTTTATTGCAGAAAAGTGGTACCAGTCACTGAAAAAGTGAAGAAACGTGAAAATGAGGATGGTCAAGGAAAGGAAGAGAGACACATTCCTAGTGGTAGTGAACTCAGGGTAGGTTAGATTTAGTGATATAGTTGCTTTGCTTTAGTATTAAATTTGTATCTTAGAAACGGACTCAATTAACACCACATCAGGACAAACGGTACACCTGTCCTGATTGTGAAAAGGTTATTGACCCCATTTGCTAGACTCATAGTCTATATACATAGTACAAAAAATGTATTATATATTTTGTACTATGTATAGCAAGGAAGTTTAGTTTTATCATGCTGCTATCATCTATATTTGTTTACAGTGGTATGCTGGAGACAAAGAGAAAATTCAAATAAGCTGTCGGCACAGGAAAAAGCAGGAGGAGGACTTAAAAATGTGGGACATAGAATTTCCTGATGATAATTAATAATATTTTAGATGTAAATATGAAAGGTAAAATTTTAAACTAATAATATTGAATCATAAAGTGGTAAAGCGAGAAATTATATGTAATCAATGACATTAAATTTACTGGTGATGTGTGGTGATAGAATAATATGTATTGTTAGTATTTTAAGTGTTAAAGTTACCAATTTCTTCAGTGTGGTCAGAACTGCTGTCATCAAAGTTATAAGTTGCGGCTTCATTGTCTTCAATATCTGGATAATGATCAACAGAAGCATTAGGGCTGTATGCAGTGGCATCTGCTTGCAATACCGATTCCCAATCTTCACATGTCAAAATACCCATAGAGTAATTTGCTTCAATCCACTTTCGAAAATTTTTAAAAGTGTCACAGGATGCATCAGCAGTTTCTCTTGTAAACTGTCTCTAGATAAAAATAGGATTCTTTTTTCACTGAGAAGCAAATATTTAATTTTTTATTACCAGCAATGCCAGGTGTTTATATATATACTCCGGCATTCATTAGGTGCCTTCAATGTGGTAAAGAATCTGTCGACAAATTCAGATGTAGTGAACGAGACAAATGCTTCACATGGTTTATTACCAAGTACCTGGAACAAAAAATACATATTTTTTTTTACTAATTTGTAATCCAATAAGTTCCTAATTTACTCTCTGCCTTTCTTCTGATCGAAGATCTGTCAGTCTGTTATAGCAAAATGTTTTTGCTTTATCAAACTTCGATTTAATGCGGCCATCTTGCTTTAGAACCTTCATAATACTGTGCTGAAATTCAAAACCAAAATGTATTGTTGTGGTAGACTGAAAAGTTAAGCTTACTTACAGCGATATCCTCCCGTGAAGTTGGCGCATCATAGAATTAGTATAAAGCTGACCTGTTTCTCTGAGCAAGTCATCCTATTATTATTGATAAGACGAATGTATAAAGCTACTTTGCAATTACAATAATAGTACAAACCTTATAGGTGCTAGATTCTATTGTAAATGATTGCTCCATGCTTGCTTTCACCTGGTCACTCAGCGGTCTCACACTTTCTTCAAGTTTGCGTACCATTTGACCAATTTTGCAAACATCTTCTTTTAGTTTTTTCTGTTCCTTCAACCCATGCCGAATTTCATCTAAAACTTGCTGCCATAGTGTTTCTGGCTGGTACCTACTTGTTTCTGGCTGCTGCCTCCTGCTTCTAACTGCTGAGTCCTGCTTTCTTGCTGCTGCCTCCATGTTTCTATTTGCTGGTTCCTGGTTTCTAACTGCTGGGTCCTTGTTTCTGGCTGTTGACTCCTATGTAGTAGGGTTGCAACAAGCCGGTCAGAAATTTGGTGTGCAGGACGCCTGTATGGTGTGGTGTCGTGATGTCTGCTACTCCCCCGAAGGCTACTAGAAGTGCAAGCATGTCCTCTGAAGTCCTTGTGTGTTCCTGTAGCAAGTGGTTGCCTGAATTGCCTATTCATTCCAGGAAGATGACTTGCAGTGAAGGTATTTTCAGGTCCTCTTACAGCAGTTTCACTAGAAACTCTAATTTGCCCACTTGGATCTCATCCCTTCTGAATTCATTATTTCCACTTGAGTTCCCCGGAAGGCTACAAGTATTGCCAGCAGGTCTTCTACTTTGCTCTCTTACTGCATCTTCACCAGCTACTGGTAGACTGGGCTGCTCTTCCCTTGGATTTCACCGCAATATGAGCTGCAGAGCACGCACGCCCCCTAAAGCGACGCAGCGTGACCCCTGCACTCATTAAAGATGGAGTCTTCTGCAGGAGCAGAAAGAAGTGGTTAGTTTTTACATTAACATTAATATTGCGCTAATAATGGTGAACGTACATCTTTGTAGAATACTACTGTTCCCTTTGTGATGTCAAGTTTCCTTTCAAGTCAAAACTGGAAAGGCATGTTGCTACTGATAGTCATAAGTGTTTTGCTAGTAGTTTGGAGTCAGCCACAGACAGCCATGTCTTATCCTATACTGGAGGGGTATGTTACTTGAATATTATGATAATACTTCAATAAATGTCCAATAATAGTCCATTGGAGAAGAAATATGGAAGAGATGCAATGTACGTCAGTGCAAGTGATGGAGAGTGTAGTGACACTGAAGACACCGACATTTCTTCAGGTAAATAAACTTAATTATTTGTTTATACTGTGTTGAAAATAATTTTCTTTACAGATTTGGAGTTGGATGTTATCTTTCGCAGCATAGAAACAGAAGATGATTTTTCACCTTTTCCCAACAAAATGTTTGCATTGTTGTATTTAGTTCTCAACAGCCCTAAACCAATGGTGAGCAATCAAAGATTTGACACATATTTTTGTTTTACATTGTATGACTAGTGAGAAGTAAACAGTATTGTTGAGCAAGCAATGTTTATTTTTTTGTTATACTGAGTTTCTTTGCATTGGTTAGTGTAATTAGGATAATATCAAAGTTTTCAACCCTTCTTTACCATCAAGTTTATGACAACCAATATGATCAAATGTAATTGATACAATTACTTCTTTCGTTTACATAATTCCAAATGAATTGTGTTCTCCCTGGGTGTTTAGAATTTCAGACTTCTGTCAATAAAAACCACTTACTTCTAATTTTATATTAATGTTTGCTTTATATACTATTTGTTCAAGGGTGAGTCAAATATGAAGTTTGTATGGTTTCTTTTGGCACAAACTGATATTGACTGTTCCAAGTATTTCAGCAGTAAAAAAGTTCACGTTACCCGGATTTCAGCAGCCTACTAAAGTAAATGAAGTTTTGTTGGTGTTGTTTTTGTTTTTTTATATACAATTTTCTTGGGTTTTGGAATATAGCAAGTGACTTCAACAGGTATTCCATTCTATTCAAATACTTTATCAAGTATTGTTCAAAGATTTCTTGGGAACCCACTCACTGCTAGAGCAGTACAGAGATTTCCTGTGGTTACACAAACAACGTACCGGTAAAGACATCTACTATGTTTAAAAATAGTGTACTTTAAATAAATGTATAAATGCAGGGAAATGTTTCATGCTTCTCATTGGCATGATGACCCTCGTTTTTACTCTCCAATGGCTGTGTTGGATAGTGGCATTCATGTATTTATTCGTGATTGTGTGACTTGTCTCCATCCACATCTAAATACTACAGTAACTGCTCAGATAGTAAAGTTTTATAACAAGGTAGCTATACTTATCCAATTGTTGTTATTTCTCATCATAAGTGTTTATATTTTATGTAGGAATATTTTGATGGCTTGTATGCTGATGTTCATGTTTTGCTCACGTTAGAGCAATTTCAAGATGCTGTTCCAGAAACATTAGCTTACTATGTCACTTATGGAACACTGATTTTATATGAGAAGATTCGATTCCCATCATACATATTACTGGTTTGTGTGAAGTTCCACCTTCTATATTGCGATGGGATGCAGCAAATGGATGTCTTCTTCAAGTGTCCACACAAGTAATAGAATATATCTTGTAGCACTTGTTTCTTAATATCCCTTATTACATGAGTTAGAGCATGATGATTTTATTATCATAAGCCACGCAAGTAAAAATATAGCCTGCAAGTGAAATACAAATACCTCACCATATATGGATGAGTATATTCTGTACTGATATCTTCAATACAGTACTTTGTGCTAATACTAATTATAATAACTCGTCTTTTAACTACAATTACCCACCTAATTCATTTTCCCCCATACATGACTCATGAGTCATAATGTCCAGGCCCCAAGGAATGATTTGTTTTTCTATTGTAAGTTTGTGAATCTATCGCAAAACAGGTAGCAGTGAACCAAAGTCCTTAGTAGGTGGGTAATAAAGTAGTTAATGCTTACTAGCCTTGGATATTATGGTCACAAAATGGTCCTTCTCCTTGGGCTGCGCTCTCGGACTCGGACCATTATGAGCCATAATATCCTCGGAGCGAGCATTAACTATCGCTATCCAAATGTAATGAGCATATTCAATACAGCATGAGATAATGTCCATGTGCTATTGTGATTTATTTCACAGGTCACTAACCTAAGAATACTTTGTGAAAATATATAGCATAGAATGAATTACTATGGTTGGTGAGTTATTACTGATATTTTCCCATAGTCGTTGCACGTTAGACTTTCCAATGTTTGACCAGTGGATATTTATTGACTTCAAGTTGGCTTATCCATAGGCTGACAATATTATGAATGGCACAGACTCTGTGATTTAAAAAGGAAGTAAAATATTCTTGTTGCCTGTATCAAGCAATCAACTGAAGTACTAATTTCACTCAGTGATTGTAAACTACCATCAGGCATTTCACTCAGTGATTGTAGCTACCATCAGGCATTTCACTCAGTGATTGTAAACTACCATCAGGCATTTCACTCAGTGATTGTAGCTACCATCAGGCATTTCACTCAGTGATTGTAAACTACCATCAGGCATTCACTCAGTGATTGTAAACTACCATCAGACATTTCACTCAGTGATTGTAAACTACCATCAGGCACTTCACTCAGTGATTGTAAACTACCATCAGACATTTCACTCAGTGATTGTAAACTACCATCAGGCATTTCACTCAGTGATTGTAAACTACCATCAGGCATTTCACTCAGTGATTGTAAACTACCATCAGGCATTTCACTCAGTGATTGTAAACTACCATCAGGCACTTCACTCAGTGATTGTAAACTACCATCAGGCATTTCACTCTCTCGGCTTATGTTTTCATTTGCCTTTACATCACAAAATACACTAACTGGATTGTAAAATGCTTGTGTACTTTATTTTACTTACTGTTATTTTCCGATGACACGAGTGGTAATCGAAGCAAGAAGTGGCACAAATTTGACTCGTGGTCTGTTCTATTTGCTGGACTACCTCGTCATGAAAATATGAAACTTAAGAACATTCATTTTATATGCTGTTCTGACGTGGTTTCCGCACTTGATATGGCTGTGCCTTTATCACATGAACTGCAGGATCTTGAAATGCATGGAGTTGATGCCTATGACTCTGTAATGAAGAAACATGTTCTTGTGGTGGCTCCTCTGGTGTGTGTTTTAGCTGACAACCCTAGGGCATCTGAACTTTTAAATCACCTTGGTTCTAGTAGTAGAGAATATTGTCGAATGTGCATGGTAAGAAAAATTCAAGATTTATTTTACATACGTATTTAATTAGCAATATGTTAGGTTGACAGAGAAGTTAATCCTACTGTGATTGGTGAATTACGGTCAATAGAAAAATCTCTCAGCCAAATCGACAGAATCAAGTCAGAGCAAGTAGTGAGGAATAGGAATAACTTGCGAACTGAGTACGGTTTAAAAGAGACTCCAAATGCCCTCTTGGATTTACCTGGTGATCTATTTCAGTATGTTGTGATTTGCTGCCATGCTATGTAATGTCTCATGGTTAGTCTATATTGATGATATATGTACAGGAGCATGCCAGTGGAGTGTTTGCATACTCTGCTTCTTGGACCTTGTAAGTGTTTGCTGAGAAGTACAATACCAATGAACATTGTCCACTAAACAAAAGGAAGAAGTTCTGGCAAGAGTTCGTGCATTTAATTATTCAGGGTTTTCATGCAAGTTACAAGGAAATGTCATTCGTCATCACCAGTCATTTGTTGGGCGTGGTTACAAAGCATGGGCCCAGATGGCATTGTCCATCATGTGGCCTTACCTTTCGAATGGAGACAGAGAAGTGTGGATTGCTTTGTCAAAGGCATGTTATTGTACTACAATATTGTTGTCCTTCTTTTAATTAGGATACTGTGACTATTTTGACCCTCAGAAGATCATCCAGTGCAAAGATATTTGCCATAATTTTGTTAATAAAGTTAAAAAACTTAAAGTTCACCTGATGCTCCATCTTGTTGACTGCATGGTGCAATTTGGGCCGACCTCTGCTTTAACACAGAGAGGTAAGTCAGATTATATAAAAAATATTATTAACCTAGTGGCTTTATGAATTGTGTTCTTTATTATTTTGTTGATGTGTTGTTGCCTTGGTTTTGATACGTTATGAGTGTGCTGTGGAAAGTAGTTATTTGTGACCGTTTTTGGGGAAATTGGGCACACTGTGATTTGTTATAAATGTCAGGAAAATATCAATTTAATACTTTGAAATGTATTAAATAAGCCTACAGAATGGAATGGTTAGGTCACATATATCAACTAATGGCTGAAGTGTGGCTATAAAACTTTTGGTGAGCTTAATATCTGAATGTAGATGAACGTGTATGTGAAGAAAAAATGTTGACAGGGCCCACATTGTGCCTAATTTTCCTGTGGACAGTCACATTTTTAAATGTAGTAATTACACAGAAGTTTGCAATTCTGAAGCAGAAGATATGCAAGGCTTGGTCATGCATGCAAGGCTTGTCATGCATGCAAGGCTTGTCATGCATGTTGGTTCCTGTCTTTTTTTCCCCACAATTCAAAATTATACAAATAGTTGTTACCAACGGAGATGGGTGTTTATTTTATTTTATATCCATTTGTTTTTACTGACAGATGTGAAACTTTTAACTCCTTCATCAGGGCTCAAAACATTTATGGGAACAAAAGTGCCCCAAGTCATGACATTTCAGTTAGTTTTGCCACCACAGAACAGCTGAGGTGGTATATTTGTGAAGATGGTATATCTCAGGAGAAAGCAGGCGAGTTTTTTCAATTGAATAATTAATGTTGTATGTGCACTTTTTCCTAAAAAATTATTATTTGTTAAACTTGATTTACTTTGCATGCTATTACAAATAATTAATTAAAATACCTTAAACAATAGACTTAATTAGTGTGCAAATACATGATGTGACTACCCCAACATCAGACAACCTCATGTTCATACTTATAATTACTTCATCTAACTTCAATCTTTTAATTTTCAGTTGTGGAAAAGGCCTCCAGTCCTTATACACTTCTCCAGTGTTGCAAACATTTCTCAATAATGTTCCAATTAAACAAAGCTATAGTGAAAAAGTATTTATCAGCATGGAGCATTGCGAAAAGTAAGTTATTATTATGTTTGTGTCACTCATTTTTCAGCATCTTGGTTGTATAATGTCACAGTGTAGTCAATGTTCACCAATAAAGTTCTCTGCTCTCCAGTTGAGCCTTCCTGATGTTGGTGTCTTATCAATGAGGGAATTGCACCAGTCTTTTGATGTCCATCATGAAGGTGTAGATATGGAAATGAAAGTGGAATTATTTGAGGGCGGCGTAGTTGGACAGAATACACAAATTATACACAGTGGCAATTACGTTAAACTTCTTTCCAATAGTCATGAGGTAATAACCGTAATAATGTAGGAGGCTAGATACAAACCAAAGTAAACATTTCAATTAATCTGATGCAGCCAGCACATTATGGTAATCAGAGCTAATACCAAACAGATTGATATTGGATTTCGGTTTGTTTACCTGTACTTTAAATTCAAACCCCTGCCTTTCTTTTAAATCATTTTTATTTTTTGTTTGGTGTGTGTGTGTTTTTGTGTGTGTTTGTTGTTTGTGTGTTTTTGTGTGTATGTGTGTGTGTCCTTAGAAACTGCGTGCTTGCTGTCTTATGATTATTTGTGACTGTCCACAAGAAAATTGGGCACAACGCGGCCCCCATCAAAAAAATTTTTTTTGCACTTACGCATTTGTCGGCATCCAGATATTGAGCCCTCCAAGTTTTATTGCTTACCTTTAGTTGTTTTCGCTATATTCGACCTAACCGTTCCCTTCGTTAAGGCTTATTTAATACATTTTTAAGAATTCAAGCGATCTTTTCCCGACGTTTACGCACGCCACGTTGTGCATGATTTTCCCGTAGATGGTCACATTTTTCCTTATGTCTTAAATTTTCACTCTTTAAATCTTGCAGATTGAGTATGGTAAGCTTTTGGCAGCTGCCAAGAATTGAGTTTTTTTGCTCACCACTTGGTGATTTCATAACTAACGAGTTGGATTGCCCATTGCTGACAATGACTGATAACATTTTCATATTGGAATCTTTTGCCATTGGAAATGCAGTGTCAATAATCCATGAATGCAGCAACTTATACAAGTTCGTGTCAAAGCAATGTCCAAGGAACATAGAAAGAGAACAGTGTCTTACTTCTCAAATAGAGTTTCAACATGATTATTCTAATTCAATGTATTTTTTAAATGAGTATTGTGTAAATCAGTAAAAATTACTTTTACCCTAATATGGCCACATGTATATTCAAATTTGTGTAATCAAAAAATATTAGCATTTTATATTAACATAGTAGATATTTCAGTGACTTCATCCAAGTTAGTTACCAACAACAACAACATGGTCTTATACGCTATATATGTACGGGAGAATTTTTAACGTATTTTATAATATATTTTTGTCTGGGATTCCCAAGAAGAGCTCCAGACAAGTCTCAGAACACTTAATCATATATTGTCCATTTCCCGCGTATCACCCCTTTCCACATAATGAACTTAATCATATTCATACCTTACCTGTAACCACCTCACCCTAGCTTTAGTCCCTTATTATTTCTGTAATTCTTAACTTTAATATAATGTTGCTTTCCTCTGTCTAACTGGATAAGACATCTTCCAGGCGTGCGCTCTTTTAGTCTGACTTACGAGACTGCAAGCTACCCGGCCAGCGGTTGAGTTAGTCTTTAGATTGCGCCCAGATAAGTTAGCATCCTGGTCCTTCGCCAAACTACTCTGTTCGGGTCTGCGGGTTTGTGATCGCCCGGTTGCATACCTGTGGTCCCGTTCACATGGTCCTTCGAGCCGGATCAGCCACCTCCAACCTACTGTCGCCCCAACAGAA
>WLWD01004967.1_pt1 | contig 10407 bp, 6 predicted proteins | sample 6712731 | NCBI WGS metagenome assembly WLWD01 (sample SAMN12718690, study PRJNA576275) | sponge metagenome | isolation source: marine sponge | host: Mycale hentscheli | place: New Zealand: South Island, Marlborough, Capsize Point | collected 2014-11-01
CAGTTGCAGAGAGTTGTTACTATGGCACTGAAATCCCTTTATCCTGTATGCTAAATTTAAAAACTGGACCTAATTTTCAGTAGCTTCAGTGTTAGAAGTCAAATATAAAAATAGTATAGTCTTTAGGCTCGCTCGCCATTTGTGCTCAAGCACATCACTAGTTTATTTGTATATATGTATGGACGTACGTAAGGCATTTTTGTACTTTGACCCTCGCGTTTTTGTGTTAGTTAGGTGGTCGACCCGGTCCCAAATTACACTAAACAGAATCCTCTGGTTTATCGATCATTACCCGTATCACCCTAGAAATTGAATTGTTTACCGTTTTGAATTCTTTTGCCGGTGCAGTTAAAACTTGACAACTTAAGGGACTTCCATTTCTATTCGAGTTAGTGACGGTGGTAAGTCAATGCGCTCTTTGTCATGGTTATAAGCCGTGCGCACAGTATTTACCTGAAAATACATTGTCCACTAGACTACTGCGAAGGTAAGTCTGCGTAGGTGCATGTCCAGCTGTGTCAAAGCATTGTGTGTTACAACCACTACTTAGCTAAAGAATATCACAAAGAAAACTTTTAAATAACGTGTATTGTTTTGTTGTTGTTGTTTTTTCCTTCAATTCAAGCAGTTGCAATGGCACTGAAATCCCTTTACCCTGTATGCTAAATTTAAAAACTGGACCTTATTTTCAGTAGCTTCAGTGTTAGAAGTCACTAAAAATAGTATAGTCTTTAGGCTCGCTCGCCATTTGTGCTCAAGCACATCACTAGTTTTTACCCCTGTAAGTGTCTCGCTCGCTACGCTCGCTCGCCAATAACGTATACGTAGGTCAAACTTTTTCGCCCGCGCTTCTAATTACGTAAGTTAGGTAAAGCGTTCACAGTTCCAGTATTTTTCAATTAACTAGTGATGTGCTTGAGCACAAATGGCGAGCGAGCCTAAAGACTATACTATTGATTTTGACTTCTAACACTGAAGCTACTGAAAATAAGGTCCAGTTTTTTTTATTTAGCATACAGAGTAAAGGGATTTCAGTGCCATAGTAACAACTCTCTGCAACTGCTTTGAAGGAAAACAACAACAACAAAACAATACACGTTATTTAAAAGTTTTCTTTGTGATATTCTTTAGCTGAGTAGTAGTTGTAACACACAATGCTGCTTTGACACAACTGGACATGCACCTACACAGACTTACCTTCGCAGTAGTCTAGTGGACAATGTATTTTCAAGTAAATACTGTTGCGCAAGGCTTATAACCATGACAAAGCGCGCATTGACTTACCACCGACACTAACTCGAATAGAAATGGAAGTCCCTTAAGTTTTCAAGTTTGACTGCACCTGCAAAAGAATTCAAAACGGTAAACAATTGTATTTCTAGGGTGATACGGGTACTGATCGATAAACCAGAGGATTCTGTTTAGTGCAATTTGGGACGGGGTAGACCACATAACTAACACAAAATCGCGAGGGTCAAAGTACAAAATGCCTTACGTACGTCCATACATATATACAAATAAACAAACATCCCCAATTTTTTTCATTTTTACCCCTGTAAGTGTCTCGCTCGCTACGCTCGCTCGCCAACTAGCGCGGAGAATCCTGCTGCACTGCCTTACCAACTTTGTTTCAACCAAAAAGTTTATAGCTACTCTCTTCTTGAAACAATTGCGAAGTCTTTGTCAAGCTGCACTTCTTTGCCACTGCTTTCGAAGTTTATTCACGTAATTCTGTTATTGTTACTACAATGCATGGGGGTCCACTTCCTTAGTCTGGGATCACAGACTTTAGATTCTCTGATGCTAACTGAGAATGAAAAGGGTTACACTGTGCACTACAGTTAGATGTAATTTCTGTCCTATTTTTCTGTAAAAGAGTCTGCTCGCTCGCCATGCTTTTGCGCTATTAGAGCGCAGCACTAGTTATCTACACTGCTGCTTCTGCCCTACAGTACTGGTATGTAGTCCTTTGAGGTGAAAGCTCTTTGTGGTAAATTGTTTGGTACAGTTAAGGGTGCTCGCACACTTCCCACGCAACTCCCACGCAGTTAATTGAGTCTGGTTGCTAGGGAAGAATTTTTATTTTTCTGTTGTATTTAGACCGTTTTCTGCAGGTGGACCTTATTTTTACTACTACCGTAGAAGTCTACATACCTGAATTCAGAAGTAACAGTAGTCAGTTTGCGGAGAGTAAAATTGGACCGAGTTACGGGCAGGTTTTGTGGTATTTTACTGAATCACTTAATTACGCTCTCTTGTTTCTGCACCGTGCTTCGGGAGGGACGCCGGAGATTTTCCTGTTCTGTGCATTTATGATGTTGTGTGCTTTTGGCTGCTCCTTCAGGTTTGTGGGAGAACAGAACGACCGCAGGTTCCAGTGGTACTGCACCCTACTTTATATAGTTGCCTTTGTTTTAGTTATAGATCTCACAAATGAAGAAGCAACTTGCCAACCTATTGAATACTGGCTCAAGGACTTACAGGTCTACATACAGTAGAGGAAAACAAAATACTCTTAGAAGGAGGATGGTTATCTGATAATCTCATAACAGCTGTTCAGAGATTACTAAGGGATAGTTATCCGCATTATTGGTGGTTTGCAACCACCAATTTTTGGTGAAACCTTAACATTTGAAGTTCAAAGAGGCAGGCTCACATAGGATAACTATTTCAAATCTTCTGTGCTCATCAGGTGTTGTAGCTGTTTATGACAGTAAACCAGACTGTTTATGACAGAAAACCAGACTGTACACTCAGCAATCAAACAAAAAGACAAATAGCCATTATTTTAATGACAAAATGAGGAGGCTATTAACATACAGATTGTAAAAGTTCAAGCTCAGATGGGTACCAGTGATTGTGGACTGTTTTCCTTAGCGTTTGCCACCTCACTTTGTGCAGGTGTTAATCCCACAGAAGAATGCTATATTCAAAGTGACTTTGGTGTTCATTTCTTGAAAACAGGAAAATTATATACCCCATTTCCATCCAACGAAACCAAGAAAGAATAAAGTTGTTATTCTTCATCGCTTTACTGTGGAAGTGCACTGCACTTGTAATACGTAGAATGATTTCATGTGATTATTGTCTAAAATGGTTTCATAAGGCATTGTGTTAAAGCTCCGAAAGCTGCCTGGAATAGAAGGGGATTTGGTATTGTGTGTCATGTTCACCTCAACTGAAACTTAAATAGCGAGCTAGCTGCATATTCACAATGTCATGTATCATTATTGTTTTGTTATTTCTCTTTTTTCTAACTTTAAATATTAAATTGGCTATCCATTTGTTAAACTCCCACTATAGCAAATTGTAAAGCACTGTACTTGATATAATCTGAAATATAATTCCATTATGGTTTGTTTAATATGAGCGTTCAATTCTGCCATTAGGTAAAACAATTGCTAAAGTGTCCGAGTTAAGCATTTCAATGATTTTTTAATGGCATGAATGGCAGAATAAAAAAATATACAGAACTGTAAGAACTATTAAACAGCTTTTGGCAGAAACTTACAAAACCAACACAAATGAAAGGTAGCTTTATGAAGTGAGAAATTAGGCTTAGTGGGGGGACCCATTTACCTTCCATAATATAGATACAATCTTAGAGAGGGGACATTTTGCCCTGATGGGGGACATTACACACCAGGGCACAGTGTCTGGGGGGACACTACGCCCTAAAGTGAAATGTCCGGGGGACAGTCTACCCTAGGTTACAGTTCTAAGTGTTGTTTTGGTTAACTCTAACTAAAACATTTTAGTAAACTAACCAGAACTAAATTTCACATAGGATGATAATATTTAAAAGTCATAGAGCTAAATGAATAAGAATTTTAATCATAACTCAAAATATAGCTAACTATTTGTTGTGACATCTCTGAAAGAAGACGAATGACCAGTGGTAGTCCCAGGAAGCAAAACCCTGTACCTATTCATTTCTTCGTAACACCTGAGTAATAGTTTGGCTAAGGCAAACTGTTGGACAACAGTCAGGGGCTTGACTTTTGGGGTTGGTCTATCCCAGCCCCCCCCCCCCCCCCCCCCCCCCCTTCCCCCTCCCTTCCCTTAGCACACAGTTAAATCATTCAGTCCCCTTGCTGTATTTGCTGTCTTCAGTATGTAGAGACTGGCCACAGGGTAATGATTTCAAAAACTAAATTAATGTACTCCTGTTGAAAAAAGCTTAAAAAAAAAACAGCTAAGAAAAATGGTGGAATACAAGAACTAAACTGAAGTGTGCATTTGAAAAACAAAAACTATCTTTAAAAAAATTGAATTCTAAAAAACCAAAACTAAAACTAAAATAGAAGTTATTAATTTGAAAAACTAAAACTAGAATTGAAATTAGTACATTGGAAAAACTAAAACTAAAATTAATCTTGAAATATTTTTTGTCAAAAAAAACTATATACTAAAATGTAAATGTTGAACCAAAACATTACAGATTAGCCATGATTGCTAAACCTAGCGTGGGGTGGCACGCACAGGAATTTCTATTTGTGGTTGAGAAGGGCTATTCCCTGTAATTTGCTAACAGTAATTGACCGCCACAATATATGTGCGGCAGAACAAATTTGGTATGGCCATGTCCGCAGACCCATTCCCAGCATAGCGATTCATTAAAGGGTCTGGCTACACTGGACTAAATATATGTAGCTACAATATTGTATACTTAGCTATATCTGGATTACATGAAATCAGAAAACTCATACTATAACTTTCAGCACAAGTTACGAACAATAAATTTGTGATCACAAACTCTCTCTAATCTAATACACTAATTGCACCATTTTCCTCCTTACTATAAACTACTGCTACAAGTTACTCCTCTTAACCTATCGAATAGCTGGCCCATGTATGTAAGCGTAATGTGATCTCTCCAACCTACTTCAGTATGTATTTAATATTATATAAAATTTTAATATAAAAATTAATAATCATCACTAAGGTCTGATGTTCTCCTTGAAATCCTGATCTTGATCCATTTGCATCTTCTTAGAATATTTACTTTGATAAGGTTCCAATCCTTTCTCAGTTAAAATAGTCTGCAGCTTGTCTACCTGATCCGCTTTTCTTTTCAGTCTTGAATGTAATTGTATCACCTCCTACATCAAATATGGTTAAATCACACAATGATCTCACTTCACACAGCTCTATTTAGTGAGAAAGGGAAAAAATATTTACTCCAATTTCCAAATTTCCCCTCCCCTCCCTCTCCCATCAAGCCGTGTGTAGCTACTATTTGTAGAGGTAGACCCAAGTTGCAGCAATTAGCTTGTACATCATCAATCAATATGGTACATTTATTCAACATTAGTAGCGTACAATTTTCCCCTTTCCTGCTTAACCTAGGTGTAGCTACATAGCTCTACCACATAGAGAAAGGTTGATTTTCCCAAGCTTCCCCAAACCCCTCCCCCAAACCAGACTTTCTAAATAGGACCCTCAACCCCACAGATTTGGCAAGTAAGCTTGCTCAACAAATACACAATATTTGAGCTATAGCATAAACAAGTGACAACTCCCATCATACATGTTCCTCATACTGCATGTACGTACCTCCTTTAATTTGGCATTTTCCACCTTGACGGCGGCGTGATACTGAATTTTTTGTCGAATGTTTTGATGCCCAGTTATGGCAGCATTCTCTTTGGCCAGCTTCTCACATTCCTACAAAATAAATTTGACCACAAGCATATAAAATCAACTCAACTTAAACGTTATGCCTTCATAAAACCCTATTATCAACTACTAATTGCCAAGACAACAACAACAAAAAAAAAAGAATTTAGAGGCACCAATGCAGCTCCCTTTCAACTCCTAGCTTGAAATAGTAGCCAAATAACTACTTTGATGCAACTTCAGCATAATAAACCTATCTAATACACCTATCTTAATACCTCTATAAATTCCATGACTAGATTCTCAGATGTTTTAGGTTTTATGATCTACACGAGATATGTAGTAATTAGTGAGTGAGTGAGCTTGGTCTTTCCTGTAACACTCAACCCAAGAGAAATAAGTGTATGAAATATACAACTAGACATTTTTCACATGTTCTATATCCTTTAATGGTTACCACACACACACACACACACACAGTCTGTTTACGTTAAGGCTGTGACATAACATACTCATGCATATTTCATAAATGCTACATACCTTAGAGAGTTTGGCCTTCTCTTCATGTAGCATCTCCAACTGTGATCGAACTGACTCCTTCTCCTGGAACAAGGTCTCTTCACTGGACTTGTACCTGTAGGAAGCACAGAATTTATAATTCTATAGCTAAAGGAAAGTGCCCATAATTGTTTTTAAATAAATCGACTGTTCAAGCATCACAGTAATTAAACCTAAATATTCTAATACAAAAATATGGAGATTTCTCTGTTATAATAACAATAACTAGGGTTTACTTGAGTACAAATGGCAAGCGAGCCTCCCAAGTTAGGTGACATAGAACTACAGCATTGTTGTAACTAAATTTAACTTCTAACACTCCAGCTACTTAAAAAAAAATTGAGTTTTATCCACGGCTGTTACCATAGCAACTGTGGTTTAATTTAATTTAAATACATTAATCCTTATTGTTATAACATTATTAAAAAAATAACATAGCCAGGTTAGTGGCTCTACATCTGTAATGTTGAACACTTCTAGGAATAATAATGAGACCATTATTAGTTTCTTTCATATAGCATTCTTGTATTTAATCAAATTACTAACATTTTTTTAACTCTTTGTTATTTGTTGCTTGTACAACACACCCAATGAGATTCTAATAAAATTGAAACCACTGTAGCTATGACAATATGTCTACCCCTTACCCAACACTCACCTGTCTATCTGTTCACACAATGCAGTAATTTGCTGCAGGAGTTGCTCACACTTCACTACCAGTTCTGCATTTTCTGCCTTCATTCTATTCATCAGAGACTCAGTCACATTAACCGACTTCTTCTCCTCTTCCAGGTCAGCAATGGCTGCACTAGCCTGAGATCTGAGGGTCTCTTCTTCTTCCTTCCTCTGGCCTAACTCGTAGCGGAGCTCTGCAATAAGTCCCTGCTGGGAGTCTCTAGCTTGTGTGACTTCTTCTAGAGATAACAACATATCCTACAAGAAAGGAAACGGTAGCTCTAAAATCACATTCTAAGTCCCAAGATGAAAATGCCGGCCGCCAATTATCATATATACATCGCCAAATACATACATAGGTAAATAAAATATTAGTATCATGTGTTATTTATCCAATTTCGTTTAAACCTTAGTTCTGGCACAGATATGTGTACTTCCGTATACATTGTTCATATCTAGGTGTACATTGTTCATATCTAGGTGTACATTGTTCATATCTAGGTGTACATTGTTCATATCTAGGTGTACATTGTTCATATCTAGGTGTACATTGTTCATATCTAGGTGTACATTGTTCATATCTAGGTGTACATTGTTCATATCTAGGTTTACAGTGTATTGAAGTGCATGTCCACATCAATACTTTACCTTCAGTGTCAATATTTCATTATTCTTCTCCTCCAACGAGTTCTCGTAGCTGTCCACCATGACTGCTGCCTGGTCCAGTTGCCGCTTCAATGTGTCCAATGAGTCAAGGAAGGAATTCTATCTTACTATGTACATAAATCTATTCAATACTAGTCTGAAATTTATATAGATGTATACGTGTTTTAACAATGGTTAAAATCAACCCTACCACTATGAAGTAAAAAATTTCTGATACAACACAATTATGCTTTCTATTGTAAATAACCAGCTTTTAAATAGAGTTGAAGCATTGAGCTAGTGCATAAACACACATATTGCTGATAGCAGTCCAGCACCAGGGTAAGTATCTCATAGGTAACTATCCATAAACAATACTTACAATATACAATACACAAAGATGTCAAGGGAGTTTAGGATATTGTTGCAGTTCATCTGCGTGAGTTACATCTTCTTGTTGAGTCTAAATAGAAAAAAAAATACACATTCAAATAATGTATACATACATATAGCAAAGACAACTGTGTGTATTAATAAATAATGTACAAATACACATGTATTGTATTATATATTTATGAGACATTCTCTAAAAATGTTAATCTAATAAAGTATAGTATAACCTTGATGGGAGATGCTAGTCTCTTTTCCACTTTTTCCTGATGAAGTCTCTTCAATTCAATTTCAGAATTAGCCAGCTCTCCTCTGACTTTCTCCAATTCCACCTGCATTGAGTGAAGGTTGTAAAAAAATATACACCAACAGGGATACTCCCATTGAACAGGTTTCCAAACACCAATTACATAAATGGCACTTGTTATTACAGAAAACTATTGGGTAACAACAAGTGTTTAGTAAAGATAAATTTCTTCTGCTACAAAATTAACAAAGTGAATTATACATAAGAAAAAGTAAATTGTTCAGTAATATTAAAAATTTAAAATTTTTTTTAAAAACCAGTGAACTTCAGAGGTGGTGTTGGCCTTGTACAGTAGGAGACAAAATGAAGTTCCAAATTCCGTTCCGTAGCACGGCCGTAAAACGGTGTTTTTTTAACCGTAGTTTTTACCGCTGCGTTCCGTACTGTTTTGACAAAACGGCCGACACCGTTTATTAAAACAGTAAAAAATGGTTTAGCTTTTCCGTCGATTCACAGGATATTTTCTAGTTAGAAACTCTTCCATAGCTATATCAGCAAGCTAAGGCCTTGTATCGACCATTAAACGCTACGGGGATAGTGCAAAAAAGATCGTACAAAAATGTAACTTGCTTCAATAAAGCTGCAGATCGAAGTTCCGACGGGCACAGAGCTCAAACGAGGTCAGCACTTCGTAGGTCTTCTGTTAGCTACTGATTGACCTCCAGTAGTAAAAAATCTAAGCCCGAGAAGGCCCTAACATTGATTAGATCACGTTGCTATGATGTTGCTATATTGTTGCTATGTGCATTACATCAGTAAGTGTGCATTAATTTTTAGCCTAAAGGCAAGAGTGCATTATTTTTAAGCCTAAGGTGGGTTTGCAGAGAGTAACAACACATTATACAATTACATACCAAATGAATGAAATTAAATACAGTTACATCATAATGACTGTTCTTTATGTTAACATATTGAAGCACCAGGCTTTATTTTGGTTATTTTGATTGGATGGTGATGTTGACTGTACAATTAGAGAAATTCATTGTTGGTGTTTTGTTTATTGATATAAAATTTTCAGACTTAGATTGAAGCTGAGACATCTGAGTAGAATAACGTGGTTGTGTCAGAGCTGAGAATGTTTGCTACTGCCTGATGCTGTGTAGTAGAGGTATGTAGGTTCTGTGCCCTGTTCTTTGTTTTATTATCTTTTCAGGAACTCCAGCCCGATACAGTTCAGTGGCACCTGTGGCACGAAGACTATGATTCGATTTTGTTCCTGCTATTCCACCATTTCTACATATTTCTTTCACAAGCATGGCCAACTTGTTCCTGCCAATTGATACAGCCAAGCCATGAACCAGAGTAAATCGTCATCTCTGCTAAACTTCACCAATGGGCGCAAATAGAAAACATCATTTCTAAACGCTTGTGGTGGCAATCGTTTAAAATACTCATCAAGCAAGTAGGCATGGCATCTTTTCCCTCCTGTTTCATTTCTCATAATTGTAACTGTTTTGTTTTCTAAATGCAACAGTTTAAAACTTCCAGAACGATTTTTTGATGTATTTCAGTGTATATGTATATATCCATTCTCAATTTTCCGAAACTGTGATAATTTCAAATTTTGGTGTTCTTCACCACCTCGTAGGCAGCATCCTTTCCCATTGTAAAAAAATATGGCATTTAAAAGTGATTGAGGTGAATGTGTTCCCATGATACCATCTTTCCATAAAGTGTTTTCTTCTTCCTTTGTAAAAGGCTCAGCATTTTTGGATGAGGAGCCAACTCCCTCAGATCTTAGTTTCCTGAAAAGTCCACCCAACGTATTGTGTAAACCATCAAATAAATGGCAATCATTCGAAAGACTATTCGGACATTCGGGATTTTTAGACCTCATGTATCGTAGAAGGCCAGAAAACAGCAAATACAAAGTTTTGGGAGGGTACAATTCACCATTTGTTTTTCTTGCTTCGACAGCAAATCTCTTTAGCCAGTAATTGAGGGCTGTAGGCTCTTGATCTGTCAACAGGTCAAGAGGACATTTCTCCACTTCATTGGTGTTGTGATGGCTTACCCAGTTTTCAAATACAGTTGTTGCCCATTTTGTACTTGCTTGGGTTTTAGAGGGTACAAATTTGCATTCAAGCTGGTTTAGTTCGTCACTGAATAGAATCGTTTGCTATTATGACCTGAATTCTGAATTTCATCTTCTTTTTTCTTCAAAATATAGGCAATTTTTGGGTCTATCATGGACAGAGATGTTGGTCGATTTT
>WLWD01005392.1_pt1 | contig 10401 bp, 4 predicted proteins | sample 6712731 | NCBI WGS metagenome assembly WLWD01 (sample SAMN12718690, study PRJNA576275) | sponge metagenome | isolation source: marine sponge | host: Mycale hentscheli | place: New Zealand: South Island, Marlborough, Capsize Point | collected 2014-11-01
GTAGATGTATCAGGTACAAGTGCTCACTCACTCCTTATAAACAGCACTGATGAGATATATCAGGTACAAGTGCTCACTCACTCACTCCTTATAAACAGCACTGATGCAGTAGATGTATCAGGTACAAGTGCTCACTCACTCCTTATAAACAGCACTGATGCAGTAGATGTATCAGGTACAAGTGCTCACTCACTCACTCCTTATAAACAGCACTGATGCAGTAGATGTATCAGGTACAAGTGCTCACTCACTCCTTATAAACAGCACTGATGCAGTAGATGTATCAGGTACAAGTGCTCACTCACTTCCTTATAAACAGCACTGATGGCGTAGATATATCATGAGGTACAAGTTCTCACTCACTCCTATAACAAGCAACTGATGCAGTAGATTTATATCATGTGCAAGTGCTCACTCACTCACTCCTTATAAACAGCACTGATGAGATATATCAGGTACAAGTGCTCACTCACTCCTTATAAACAGCACTGATGCAGTAGATGTATCAGGTACAAGTGCTCACTCACTCCTTATAAACAGCACTGATGCAGTAGATATATCAGGTACAAGTGCTCACTCACTCCTTATAAACAGCACTGATGAGATATATCAGGTACAAGTGCTCACTCACTCCTTATAAACAGCACTGATGCAGTAGATATATCAGGTACAAGTGCTCACTCACTCCTTATAAACAGCACTGATGCAGTAGATATATCAGGTACAAGTGCTCACTCACTCCTTATAAACAGCACTGATGCAGTAGATGTATCAGGTACAAGTGCTCACTCACTCCTTATAAACAGCACTGATGCAGTAGATGTATCAGGTACAAGTGCTCACTCACTCACTCCTTATAAACAGCACTGATGAGATATATCAGGTACAAGTGCTCACTCACTCACTCCTTATAAACAGCACTGATGAGATGTATCAGGTACAAGTGCTCACTCACTCCTTATAAACAGCACTGATGAGATATATCAGGTACAAGTGCTCACTCACTCACTCCTTATAAACTACTTACTTCAGCTATTGTCTTGGCATTCTTCACTACTTCAATAAAGCCAGTCTTATAGCCAGTTGCCATGCAACCATAGGGAATCAACTTCAGATCTAGACCTTCAGACTTCCATAGCTAAAATAACACACACACACACACACACACACTTTAGTATATCAGAGAGGGGGTGTGGTCTGGGAGTTGTGGTACCTTATCGAAGAGAGAGAGAATTCTGAGTGTGATGGTATCCTGCCTCAGGTCATCTCCCATCTTGAAGATGAGTCTGATTGGAGACGGCTCAAGGATAGTCTTAGTAACATTCAACAGCTCTAGCCAGATGGGCCGCTAGAATAATGACAACAACAAAATGAAGAATTTCAAGATCACTAACTCTATGATGTGTTGTACATTCTGTAGTAGCCACAGAGTTTCACAGATGAAAACTGAAGTTGTAACTAATAGCTAATAAGTAATCATCTTCCTCTCTCCAGTTGCTCTTGTAGAAATGTGTCTGTTCTCTATTTGTCTTTTTGTGTTAAAGAATTGATGTTAAAACCTTTAAATGTATTTTTTAATGTTTTCTTGAACCTTTAGAAGGAGAGACACCATTATACTCACGAGATGTCATCCTGACAAGTCAGCTGCCACAAGTCTGTGCTGTTGATAGTTCGTGTTGCATAGCTAGTAATATTGCAACTATTTTGAATATGTAGAGGGAAAGTTGTAGTGCATGTATTGTGAGTGTTCAGGTAAAGTGACCAATTGGAACGTGATATACTTGAACATAAAATGAAGAAAAAACAAAATGTCGCAACTGAGACCAACCTTAGCTGAAGAGAGTATTTTACACTTGTTAGGTTTCAGTTTCCCTACAGCAAGTCTATGCACACAACAAGATGGACGTCAATGCCTCATTTTAAATATCTACAGCTGTCTATTCCCAAACCTCGGGTTGCTTGTTGGGAAGAAAGAGATCTTGTGTAGTTCTGCTTTCTTTAAAGCCATCGGAAGAGCACTCTGCATCGCCACGGAGTCCTTCCCGTAAGCCTCCTTCATCTGCCGACCAAGATTCTGCAGAGCATCCTGGACTTCCAATTCATCTTTGAATCGAGTCTAAATGAATTGATACAACCAAACATTGTTTTAGATACTATTTCATAAATGACATCATCAGTTGAGACAACTAAATTTAGAATAACAACATAAACAATATAAAAATAGTTACAAGTTTTCCTAAGACTCTAAAACTTTTTATAGTACTTTTATTTGACTATTCAAATGATTTATCAATTTAGCTAATAGAACTCACCATGAGAGCTTCGCCACACCCAATGAGGTACGCCTCCAGAATTGTAGCAATGCGGGGGACATATTGTAAACATTGCATTTCACATAACAAATACCTGTAAACAAAAACAACAAACAAACAAACAAAGACATACATACACATATATGTAATACAGTGTAACAGGAGGCATTGCTGAATCAGCAGTCCAGTGTGGCTGTCACATTCTCACCAGAAGAAATAATGGCCGATGTTCTTGTTCTGTAGAGCTCTACTCAGCAGAAATCTGGCAAGGGGACTGTCGTGATACGGTTCAAACTTCAAAGCCTGCGGTGGAGCGTGAAACACATACTTTACCAACTCAAATAAAGGATGTTAATAACAGCAAATATTTCTCTTTCTAACAGCCAACATTGTTTATAACTTAACCCGATGTTTCGACTTCTTGACGAAGTTCTCTTCAGGGGTAAACTGAGGACTTTGGCAAGAAGTCGAAGCGTCAGGTTAAATTATAATTAACAATGTTGGCTGTTAGAAAGAGATTTTTTTTTGCTATTATTATAATTATTTCAGCCAAGAATGACTGAATCATAAAGGATGTTATGTCACCTGCACAAGCTGTAGGAGATAGTCTTGCAAGTCTTCATCCGGCAGCTTCTCCAACACACTCACTGAAAACTGACGTACGTTCCCATCTGGGAAGTCAGAATCCAGGAGCTTCAATGCTACCTACTCACACACACACACACACACACACACACACACACACACACATGAGCAGAGAGATAGAGTAGTTTATATCTTGAGGTTGTCTTACATGAATTGGAATCTTCTCCACGTGGTCTTTGAGTTTCTCCAACAGTTCGCAAGCTTCCAGTCTCTCCGATAACTGGTTCCAGTGTACTAAAGACAAGTGCTTGTGCAAGTCCTGGAGTGTCAGATGAGATATAATATCATAAAGTGTAAAGAAAATTTCATCACAAGTTTAAACTTTAAAACACATATAGAAGCAGACAGACATTTGAAATTAGCACAGAGTAGCACACATATAGCTACTATCAACATATATATATTCCATCAAGAACTGAAGTCTGTATTGCTTGGCAGTCCATGCAAGTGAAGTCATCACTTACACAAAATGGTTCTCTGCTGTCGCTGGTTGCCGTGAACTGTAACTTGAGGTGTGTAGTGAAGTGTTTGTTAAGTTGCATGTTTCTCTCCTCTTTATGTTCTCTATTCCAACACACACACACACACACACACACACACACACACACACACACACACACACACACACACACACACACACACACACACACTCAATAAAACATTGAATTTATAAACTAGTGATGTGTTTAGCACAAATGGCGTGTGAGCTGGCTTAGCTGAAGCACAGCAGATACTTAAATTTAAATGCTAACAGCTAATAACACTGTATTTGTCTTTAGCAATACACCACAACTTCACACACACTTGTTCACTGGATATACCAACACAAAACTTAACTTGTAGTGACTGGACTTATTGGACAATAAGGTTAGAACAATTCTGTTGCACATGGCATATAGCTATACCAAACAGCACATTGGCCAAGATAACTTACCACCGCCACTAATAGAAAATGAAATTCACTAAGCTTGTAATATCTAATAGCGAACGCCTCTCCTTTTCTATTGCCAGCTCTTTGCCGTTTTCCTGGCATTATTTGGAAGTCTTTTCTCCTGATTTTTAAACTTTTAGTGCCCACGCTCTATTTACACTTTATTAGCCTCCTCCGGGAGTGGACACACATTATACCAAACTCTCAATTGAGACTCGTTTGTGAGGGGCTTGTTTCGTTGGCCCAATTAGCTATACTAATATATACGATATTCAATCATTTATTCTTTCATTCTATTACTCACTTGGTCATGTCAAAGACCGCAGCGACGTAAACAAAAATAACATAGCTATCAACTATGGACATGTTTTAGCCTTTTGTACTGTGGGTAATGCCCCTGTAATTTGTTATATTCTTACTATATGTAGTTGACTAGTGTACACATGCGATTCCCTCCAAGTTCACTTGGAAGTTGGCAACTACCTGCTATTTGTGTAGTCTGGCGTTGCCGACCCTTTTCCTTCCCTATAGTGGTGGGCGGGGAGGAGGGAAAGGGTCTGGTAGCTCTAGTATCAACGACTTGTGCCGGCACAAAATAGTGGCGCTCCAATCAGATTGCAGAAGCGCATTCCTCAACCTAATATTTAATGCGCCCCAGTTTATTCCGCGTTGTTACTTATGGAAGATCAAGTGATGAAGAGCGTGTTTAGAAGTTACAATTTCATGCGTAAAGCCAGAGCAGATATGAAAAGGAATTTAAAAAAGAGATGTTTTTGTAGCTCTCCCTACAGGGTACGGAAAGAATGCTTGTTTCTAGAGTTTGTCACTTGTATATGACCAACTCCTACACGAGTGTGAACCAGCCATTATTGTTGTTGTTGTTCTTGCATTATTGAAACACCAGTCGCTACGAGATATTCCAACAAAATGTTTACTTGCAACGAAATATTTGACTCGCGATTGATTTTAGCCTACGCGTTAATGATGACGCAATAAACCTGTGATGTCATTTGCACAAGTCGTTGATACTAGAGCTACCAGACCCTTTCCTTCCTCCCCCGCCCACCAATATAGGGAAGGAAAAGGGTCGGCGACGCCAGACTACTATTTGTGATGATGAAACTAAGGAACAAAAAAAAATTGTACCACTAGCTGACTAGTTCAGTTTCTATTAGTGGTGGTGGTAAGAGCGGCTGCAACGGCTTTGGCCGCACCACTTTTCAGAAATCAATATTTGGTAAAGAGCGTTACGCGGTAAAGTACAACCGCGATCGTTTGCTTTGTCACAACCGAATGGTTATACGAGTGTTTAGATGGCTTCTTTTGGTCAAAAATTTGTTCTACCTGATTTACCTCCAGTTCTTCACCATCCTGTAGAGTCTTTTGTTTTTCCAAAGAGACCATTTGGAAGGAAATCTGTAGTTTGGAGATCTTGTCAAGGTGCATGGTTCAAGCAGTAGCCTTTTCTCCACTATGATGAAGTTAATGATGTAGGATATTGCCATATCTGCATTACTGCCTTTAAAGAGAAGAAGATGAGAAGTAGCAGTGCTGATCCTTCCTTTGTAAGTAGCTCATTATACCTGTTATTTATTGTAGCTACCAATACAATTTCTTTAGGTTTCTAAAGGATTTAGTAACTGGAAAGATGGAACCAGTGTGTTACGAAGGCATGAACTCAGTTCAAGTCATAAAGAAGCTGTAGAAGTAACCATCACATTGCCCGCCAGTACAGGTAATATTTGCTGAAATACTTTCGCGAGAAGTTATGAAGGAGAAAGAGCAGAATCGAAGTATGCTATTGAAGATCATATCTTCTATTCGATTTTTAGCTAGACAAGGTTTACCACTGCGAGGTGATGGAAAAGAAGAAGATGGTAATTTTATGCAAGTTCTGAAATTGAAGGGAGAGGATGACCCACTTATTAATGATTGGTTGGAGGAAAAAAATGAATAAATATACTTCACATGAAATACAAAATAGCATTTTAAAGGTTATGGCCACTTATGTATATTTTGAGAGATATCTATGAAAGTATTAAATTATCACCATTTATTACCGTGATGATGGATGAGGCTACAGATATTTCCAATAAGGAGCAAGTCACCATTGTAATACGTTCCCTTAACAATTTTGATGTAAACAAAGAATTTATTGGATTATTTGAAGTACCCTCTATTGATTCTAAAACCCTTGCTACTGTTTTAAAGGATTCTCTATGCAGGATGAACATTCCAATGGAACGAATCAGAGGGCAATGCTATGATGGAGCAAGCACAATGAGAGGAGCAAGAGGAGGTGTGGCTAAGATTATTATGGATGAAGAACCGCGAGCTCTTTATACTCACTGTTATGGACACTCCATCAATCTGGCCATGAATGACGCAATTAAGTGTTCAAAGCCTGTTTATAAGGCACTGGAAACTACTCATGAAATTACGAAATTGATAAAATACTCACCACGTAGAGATGGAATATTTAGAAAACGAGCACATGACCAGAATTCTGTTTTTCAGTCTCCAGGAATGAGACTGCTCTGCCCAACCAGATGGACTGTACGAGCAAATTCTCTTAAAAGTGTAATTGATAATTATGAAGCTTTGATGGATACTTGGGGTGAAGCTCTGCTTGTTGTGCATGACAGTGAAATGAAAGCCAGAATTGGCGGTATTATATCTCAAATGCAGAGTTTCGATTTTGCTTTTGGTACAATCCTTGGTGAACTTATTTTACGTCATTCAGATAACTTGAGTCGTACCATTCAAGCAAAATCAACTTCAGCATCTGAAGCTCAACAAATTGCTAAATTGGTAATTACTACAATGCAACAGATTCGTCAGGATAAGCAATATGATTTATTCTGGGAAAACCTCTTAAAGTTTACAGATGTAATGGATATTTCACCTCCACATTTGCCACGAAGAAAAAGGAGACCAGCAAGATTGGAAGATGGAAGTACCAGTGGTCACTATCCTGGGTCAGCAAAGGATTTTTATCGGCAACTATACTTTGAAGCATTAGACAATGCTATAAATTGCTTAATTCACAGATTTGATCAACCTGGATACAAAACTTATAGTAATTTAGAACAATTATCGTGACAGGATCTGAGAAAACAGCCCACTTGGAGCACTCCATCAAAATTTTATTTTTGTATTTGCTATGTACTCCTTAAAATTTCCTTCAAAATGAGCCATAAATAATTAGCAGGCTATCAGTAGTTTTCGAGTTATGAGCCGTTAAAGTTTCACCTGTTCTACCACGCTATTTCGGAAAAATTGAGAAAAACGCGTTTGAAAGACCGCAAGAGAAAGGAGTGCGGCATTTCTAACGACACGCTCGCCATGAAATACTTGTCGTTGACACTTAAAATTTTGTCAGAAGGTAGGCAAAGGGTTTTAGATTGGTATGAACAAATAATTTTTTTTTCCAATTTCTATGCCCAACTCGATGTTTTTGCCTGTATCTCAATTTCATGTTTTGCGCGAAGTGGGCTGTTTTCTCAGATCCTGTCACATTGATTAAGGCTAGTAAACAGGAAGATTTTGAAGATGAATTTCAGGTTGTTACTAATTTTTACAAAAATGATTTTAACAAAGAGCTCAACTTATTACATTTGGTGTGGATTTCAATCCAAAATTACGAGCAGATCAAGAAGTAACCATTTTTTATATTAAAGATCATTTTACAACTTTATCAAGTTCTCATAGAAACCTTTGAATGAAGTTATGAAGCTATTGCAGCTTATATTAATAATGCCTGCAACAAATTCTTCATCAGAAAGATCTTTCAGTGCTCTATGAAGAGTCAAAACTTATCTTAGGGGGACAATGCTCCAGGGAAGATTAAATAATTTAATGGTGCTTCATGTTCACCATCATCGTACAGATCTCCTCAATCTTAAAGAAGTGGCAAATGAATTTGTTTCAGACTGTGAACACAGACTGCGTATATTTGGAAGATTTTAACTGTTAATGAAGTAGTTAATGAAACAATAGTATGGCCACAAAATTCTAACTCTTGCATATCAGTAACTATAGCTAGCTATATCATACAGTAATTGAACATATTATTTTTCACATTAATAATTGGGTGTGGTCAGAGGGAGGAGTTTTGGCCTTACCACTTTCTGAGTGAAGGCCGGGCCTGATACAGGTAATTTTATTGAGCAAAAAAGAAATAAAAAAGGGCTTATAGCTAGTTACATGCGATACAAACCACGACCTGGACAACCCCTTACCTGATTTGATGCTCACAAATTATATAAATATACCTGAAATAGTCATCCACACCGTCAGCACGCGTGGATGGGTGGATGATATGGTGGGTGGGGATGCTCAGGGTGGGTGTGGTCTCCAGTCCCATGACAACCCTGACTGTTGCGTGGTTGGGGTTGTTGGTAGCAGGTCCTGCTAAGATGGACATGAACTTGTCTATCTCCTGCTCCACTATCGGCATCTTCAGGTACGACTTCTGGACACGAGACACCTTCAGATGACTGCGATCTACCTCCCACAGGTAGAGGGTGTGGTCTCCATTGCGCAGTTTGCTGCTTCTAGAAACAGGAAACAAACACTCAAACGTTGTTACACATATGTATATGTGATGCTGTCCTTGCAAGTGTGCATAGAAGCATAACTGATGGATAGATGAAGTTAAGACCAACTCTCAGAGATGGACGTGACACAACCCACTACCACACATCTGAGCCGATGCCATTTAACTCTAAATTACAAACTGTTGGGGTACAACTCGAATGTGTGATATTTTTGGTTATTGGCATTTAGTAATTTACAACTTGGAAGATGGATCATGTGACATTACACTCACTCCAAGTCGTAGAGGGAGTAGAGACCCCAGAGATAGGAAAGGGATGCCGAGTCTCTCAAGATGACCAGCAACTTAGCCTCCTAAAAGACACAACAAGTACTCTTTATTTCAGACCAGTACGTGTTGTTTTTAAATGACGTCAAACCTTTGGAATGTCCCGTAACTTGAAGTTGAATTCCAAATCTTCATTCCAAACTGCTCGGAAGGCCACGTGGAGTTTATTGGTCGTGCTCACTGGCTTGTGAAGAGTCTTGCAACCAAAATGGAGGGAAACTTCCACCGAGAGAAAGTCTGCTTGATCAAACTTGAGGTTTTCAACTCTATACAGTCGAACTCTACCAGGAAAGAACATAGTTCTGACTAACTTATACCAATGGCACAGATTTGAAAAACAAACAAATGAAATGTGCATTGTAGCAGAAGTGGTTGACATTGATGCTCAGCTACTACATAGTCAATAGCTATGAATACGGTAGGATCATCAGCGAACATATTTTTCAATGTAGCGATACTTTACCAGTTCTAAACATTATTGATTGATTGATTTAAGTCAATCATGTCTCTCATCGTCCTATTCTGGCCAATAATACACAAAATGTGTGAGCATGTGCAGAGTGAATATACAAGTTAAAAAGAGATGGGGTTGATAGTTCATAGCTGGCAACCACTTGACTTTGGCACGACAGATGATTTTCAGTCCAATATGTCACCTATCACTTACCAACCATGCCGGAGTAAATCTTAACACATAAGATGAAACAGACAAGTACGCTATCTTTTGAGCTAATTATCTTTCAAACTAGTCAAATTTTAAATAAATAATATAGCTAGCTATTATTATGTATAGAGAGAAAACTTCTCTCTCATTAGTGATAATTTGATGATCCCTTACCCTACTTCACTTGCTGGGCTTACTTGAGGTTGTCCTGTATGTTCCACACTGAGTGAGTGTTTGACCGCAAGACCAAATCCGAGTGCAGAGGAGAGTGGAGAGTATGGGGATCCATCTTAGGACGCTATGACAACAAAACAATAGCTGTAATTTAAACCATGTAATTTTGACCATTAAATAGCTCGCAGTTATGAAAGGATAAAATTAGTATTATAGCTGAAAGATTGCTCTCTAATTACTGCTGACATGTATGAGCCCCTGGTTAATGATATTCTTATTAATAGCTACTAGCTATAACAAACCCACAACTTGGTTTGCCAAGTTTCATGTGACTCAAAGTATTGAAGTTAATTACTAGTCATGTGACTGAGAGCGTTTTAGTTAATTACTAGTCATGTGACTCAGAAGCAGTGAAATTAATTACTAGTCATGTGACTCAGAAGCAATGAAGTTAATTACTAACATTTAGCTTTAAAATATTCAATTTGTCTCTTTTCTTGTTATGACTATATTTACATGTAGAATGCTGGGCCTATACCAGTAGCTAGTGTAGAATGCTGGGCCTATACCAGTAGCTAGTGTAGAATGCTGGCCCTATACCAGTAGCTAGTGTAGAATGCTGGGCCTATACCAGTAGCTAGTGTAGAATGCTGGGCCTATACCAGTAGCTAGTGTAGAATGCTGGGCCTATACCAGTAGTTAGTGTAGAATGCTGGGCCTATACCAGTAGTTAGTGTAGAATGCTGGGCCTATACCAGTAGCTAGTGTAGAATGCTGGGCCTATAGCTAC
>WLWD01005222.1_pt1 | contig 10399 bp, 3 predicted proteins | sample 6712731 | NCBI WGS metagenome assembly WLWD01 (sample SAMN12718690, study PRJNA576275) | sponge metagenome | isolation source: marine sponge | host: Mycale hentscheli | place: New Zealand: South Island, Marlborough, Capsize Point | collected 2014-11-01
CAGTATGACAACAATGTATCATATGGTATAGTAAATGTCATATCTACTCCATCAACTGATGACTTCACCTGTGAGACTAATCTGTCATATGACATTGTGGAGAAAACAGATCATTCCACTGTATCACAATCTGGTCCTGTTCCACTTTATGAAAGTGTGGTAACTAAAATACCTAGTTTATAAAAGTTTCTCACTTTCTTTTTTTATGTTAATTTATCTTTAATTTTAGCATTTATACAGTAAGTTTATAGCGTGGGAACATAATCACAATTTATTTTTATTTTTATTATTTTTTGTTTAAGTAATCATGAGTATACTCCAATGATTTGCTATACAGATTCTTCAAACTGTTCATACACTAGAAATTTTTTCATAAACTCTAATGAGTGCAATACATAATGTAATATTTCTGTCAGAAGTTACAAATGGCTACCATACAATGTGTAGTGAAGTTATTTGTACAGCCTATATGAAAGAACACTTTACTATCCTGATTCTTTACTGAAAAATAATAATTATAATGATGTAAACTGAACCCTAGTGTTTTTTCTTACAAAATTGATGTTGTAATAATTCAATGCTATTCAATCTGCGGCCTCATTCATTTTAATCTGAACTCTGCGCTTAGTTTAGACACAATAAAACATAAGAGTTTAACTAGATCGTAAATTAGTTTCTCATTCAAAAAGTTCTCATAAAACCTCAGTTTTTTAAATAGTTTGTACTATGCTAAAAATACCTAAGTACACAAACAGTAGTTGGCCTTTTATATATCATTTTCAGTTATGTACATTCATGCTGTGTAAGCATAAACTAAGAAAAATACTAAATTAAAACGCTATATCAGTGTTTAAATTCTGGATTCTTGAATAAATTGAGGGGTTCATTTTTCAGGATTCTGTTCAAACGATTTAAAAAAATAATATATTTATTTGCAAAATATGTTATTTGCTGTAACTTATTATGAAAATTGAGAGTACTGCAGGAGGTTGTAGAAATAAAAGCAGAGAGTAATAAGAGGGAGCTAATAAGCTAGATGAGCAGTTTCTAAACGGTCTGTTAGAAGTCATCAACTACTCTACAATAATTGTGTGTTCAACTATGTTTACCAGAAAATTAGTTAATGTATATCAAGATATTACTTTGATTGGAACTATATTGAATTCATTATACAGGAAAATGCATGATCCCGTCAAGAGAAATAGATTTGTAACACACTTCAACATAATGGCATGTGTACTAACTTATTGAAAGTATTGAGTGATTACACTGTAATTTGAAATTTTTAACCATAACTATGGTGTGTTAAGTATGTAATAATACTTAGTGTGAACTTTGCTTTACTGATACTTATACAAGGAAAAGACTTACAATACAATGTGAACAGTGCACAGAAAGTGTTTCAGAGCAGGGAAAACAAACATATATAGTTTGGCTTCTTTTTAACTTTGATAAACATGCTAGAAAAGTTCAAACACTATGGTGTTTTATTTCTGTTTAGCTCTCTTTATTGCACACAAGTTATAGAACTTACATAGGATTACATGTCAGGATTAGTGTTATGACATTCTTTATACAAACTAACATGAATAAACAAGTGAATTATAGATTTTATATTTAAAAGATCTGAAAAAATACACAGGGTGAAAAGAGTCCATATATGCAGTAACGAAATCCGTAAACTGTCTTATAATTAGAGTTAACAAATAATTTACAAGGCTGTGGAGGTTAACAAACTAATTACCTACACATTATACACCAATTTATGATTTTGTTGTGGTTGTCAATGGACACTTTTCAGGCAGTGATAATTTATAGATATGTCTTAAAGCAAAATATATTGGTTTTATTTAGGGAATTAAATCCTGTTAGTCACCTTTAAATCCAAGTCTCAAATATTGTGGTAATACCCATAATAAACTTTGGTGTGGAATAAAATTTGGGATTATAGGCTCACTTCACTTGTATTACATAATAATGTTTTAGTGTATAAGATAATTGAAGAGTTTACTAGTCCTCTAACTAGCCACCTGCAGTCTAACATCTGAATGCCAATCACATAACTTATACAAACATATAATATATTATAATAAGAGCTCTATAATCAAATAGATTGTCACTGAATAACTATGAAAAAAAATTATTGAGTATGTCACGAAAGATAAATTTAGTAGATTCAATATAAACAAATATTTGCCATAGCATCTCGTAGTCAGAATGTATGCTGATTCATTTATGTATGAGGAGTAAAACACTTCACCAAAACTTTGGGAAGTTATAATGTTCACAAAACTTGTAAAACTTAGCATAACAGTGCACTGAAAGTTTTTATCAAGTTAAAGTATCATATTATTCTATGTTATTGTTTATAAATTGCAAGAAACACTTTATTTTAATCTCATCTCACTATTTAAAGCATTTGTTATATTTATCATTTTTATCAGAAATTAGTGAGTCAATAAAATGAATCATGACTCTTAATGATATTATAGTATAAACCTACTTTCATTTTCAACCATAAAGTTAAAGAATTTTGACAATAACAATATATAATAATGTAGTTTGTACATACCTAACTGAAACCAAAATTCAAGATTTAGTAAGATTATGCTGTTGTTAATTTGATTTCTCATTTTTAATGATACAAAATAACAATATTGTATGTAACACCTTATTGGAACTGGTCTCTCAGCGATAGTAAGTAAGTATAGGACTACGATAGACAGCTACAAGTAAGAGAATGCTCCTCTCAATACACGTGTGTCTACGAGAGTGATACAACAATGATGAATGAAGGGTTGGGGCATGACATATACTTGACTGATGCATGATAAACTGCAAAACACTGACCATGCCATAAGAGGAACAAGTGTCCCAGATAACAATCAGAAGTCTAACCAAAACTAATCATGATGATGTAATTCTTCTCATGAATTGTTCAGTAAAATATTTAGACTAATAGATTAAGTTTTCAGTTCCACAGCATTTGATATTTAGGAAGTTTTAATTATGCAAATGAAATCATAGCATCTGGGTCATATTGATCTATGGCAGTGAGATATAAATAAGAAATGTTAACCCAACCACTGATGTTATCATTTAGCTTATTGTAATTAATAATGTAGCAGATATTTTGTCAATGTAATCCAAATTTATATATGACTGTTGATCACATATTCAGTAGTTTAGTATCATTGTTGATAATGATGCTTTTCATGCAGTTATTTGTGTAATGACAAATATAATCTATAAAATGGAAAAAGTAGGAACAGTGCATCTCAATGATTAGTGACTTCGGCTATAACCATACAAGTATATATTTTCCCTATTAGTAGAGTTATTTCATTGTCATATTTGAGAGTGCAATACTTCTCTATTCTGGTCCTTGTCACAGTGACAATGTCATTGAAAAGATTGATAATTATGTGTCATAAATTGAGTTTATTGTGTACAAGAACCCCTTACATGCCTGTTAGACTTCTGACAGATTTCACTAGACTATTTATCTACATATTATAAACTAATATTCGGCTACATAAAACACTTCCGAATCATCTGACAAACCTTGCAAGTGCCCAAATGACCAGATCTAACATGACCAAACCCACAGACTTATCACATTTACTGTTAGGAACTACATGTGAATTGTTACAATCAATACTGTCCATATATTTGTTGATCTTTGAACAGTTTGTTTTGTTTTAGAGCTTTGTGCAAACGTTTTGAGTTTTACAAGAGTGTTGTGCATGTGTGCTGTATTTGTGGGTGTGTATAGTGATATGTTATAGTGTGTGTACATATAATCACTTCTGTTGAAATTTTTAGTCATATTGTTTTCTTAGTGTTTCTCATAATTTTCAGTTTCTGAGCAGTAAAAATAATAACAACAGACAAAAACTTAACTATGTATGAAAGCTTGTTTTATCTATTAATCTACAGTTGTAAACATGCACATTTCCTCATTTCCAGAATAAAGGTATGGTATGATATAAATTAATGATTATGTATATAATATGTATGATATTATTGATACATATAAGTATAATGATTGTTGTGATTGAGCTAGGTTACCTCTACAAGGTATTTAATGTGATTCATTTCACTTTTTTTGTTTTAAATTTTTTTTTCTGTTTAAGAAGAATACTTTCGTGCAAACAATAAAATATAACTAGTGACTACGATTAATAGGATGATGTAGATAGTGAGGCTGATGGTCATGTCTTGTTAATAATAGCCACATAATAATTATAAAACAAGCAATTAAGATCGACTTCAGCTAGATATTTGTTCTTGTAGCATATTATAAAGCAAATACGGTATATAGAACTTTGACATCAAAAACTACCTAGTATATAAAGTATTCATGTACTAGTGAGTATAATTTTCACTATGTAATTTCTGCAAGTAGTTATCACAGTGTGAAAAGTGTCCATTAATTTTACAACCATAACAAAATTCGTAAACTATCTTGGTAATTAGATTTAACAAAAAATTTACAAGGCTGTAGAGGGTAACAAACTAGTTATCAACACTTTATACAACACTAATTTACGATTTTGTTTGGGTCGTCAATGGATACTTTTCAGGCAATGATGGTTAGGATTTCTTCTTACATAGCTAATTATCTGGTAGTCTACACTGCTTAATGTATTATAGAATTGGTCATGACTGTGCTCTGAATTTACCTTACAAAGAATGCTACTCTATGTGGTAAAAGTAATTTTGTAAGGGATCACTTTATTTTTATAGTCTACACAATCAGTACGATAACTTCTTCAATTTTGTCTCAATAAGTCTTTGACGTATTACCAGCCATTGTGCATATTAGATCAAATGGGATTATGTAGCTAAACTGAAATTTTCATTCATTTAAAGTGCCAAGTAAATTAGATAACTATTCTATCTCCTTTCTTTGATTTAAAACAATTGCATGATAACTTAATTGGTCTGTTGTTATTGATGTTCATGGCCTGGAACTAACTAATTTAAAACTAACCGTGACCAAAAAAAAATCTTCGCCCACTTTTTGGTCAAGTTTTGTTCTAGCTATTTATGATTTTAGCCGCCGTTGACTAAGAAGTGCGCAGCCTACCGTCGACTGGAGAGATTAGTCTACAGCGCTGCTATTACACTCAGTTGGGCGGTATAGCTGCTATGTTTGTTGTACTTCTTCTGACACTCTTGTTCAGTTTTGTGATCAAGGAGAGTGAAGCGCAAGGTAAAGGGGACTAACTAACTGGTACCAAACAAGCAATTTTAGTGTTGTCCCATTAGAATAGAGATATTCAAGTTTATACAAAGCAGGTATATAATCTTGTCTCTAGTTGTGTTTACCTGCATATTATCTTGCTATTTACTCTTTGTTACAAAGGTTATGAATAGTGCTTTTGGAACATCACCCAATACTGATTTCTAGGTTCATATTCTACATGAAAAAAATCACAGTTTCCAGCAGCTTTGCTATTACCCAGCAGGTAAAAAATTTGATCATTACCCTGGTACATGGCAAACCTCTTTCAGCCATAATAGACAAGTTTATTCTCAAGACAATCTTCCTCAGATTTTGATGCGACAATTGCAGGCCCTGGTCTGATATCATGTCATATCAAGAAATCCATACATGACATTTTGAGCCCCTGTTTTTATGATAAAAGAATAGGAAGTTTCTGAGCTTATATCTTATCTCTTTTTGGCAATGGTTTTCAGAGTCAAGCCGAAATTAAAAGAAGTAGCACAATAAAAGGACTTAAATTGTCATTCTGAGTAAGTTTGTGTCTAATTCAATGATTAATTGACAGTATTCTCCAAAATCTGAGCTTAATAATGAACAAACAGACAGATACAATGACTACTATTACTTTTCCAAGCTTGGACACTAAGGGTGAATATTAATTTTTTATACATATTATACATTAGAGAAATGGTCATCTAGATATTATTATTTGAGTAACTAATAGTCTAACTATATAAACTTACAAGCTATGACTGCTTGTAATAAAAGTATATGGCTTGAATATTCAAATGATTACGTGACTGAAGTATCTTAAACTTCATAATAATCTATTTTTTAATACACATTAAAATTGCAGTCATCATCTCAGCCAAATAATAATAATGGCGAATTTTATCTGTTCTAATCGCCAATAGAGGACTTTGGCAAGCAGTTGAAATGTCGGATTAAGATTTAATTAAATTAAGTGGTGAAAGGAGGAGAGGAACAGAGTGATGAATAATTTTTGATGGATGAAAGAAGTGTTGGTTTACTAACACTACCACTGTACAAACTAGGATAATGCTAGTGTAATAGTTGAGACATCCTATTGGAGAAAAACGATGGAATTCATCAAGACCTTTCGTTAACCTAACCCCACAAATCTCAACTGTAATCAATATCTCAGCATGATAATGAGTCATTAAAAAAATAAATATTGAAACTTCTTAGGAGTTTTGCAGTCATATCTTATGCAAATAAGAAAAACTTCCTGAATATTTGCATGTCATAACACTTTTTTAGTTACCTTTAGATAGTATTTTGAAAGTGAATTTATACAACTCAAATATGAACATAGAGATGATAATTTCTATAGGAGTGAGAATAGTTTAAATAATCTATAAATCAATCAATCAACAATAGCAAACAGTAAGCACAAAAAGCAAGACAATAATTACAACTACCAAGTAACTTAACTATCTGAGCTAAGAGTCAAGAAGAACTTCTGAACAGCTAAATGATACAGATTGATATTTACTATAATATTATTTAGCTTTAGTAGTAGCAGAATAATATTTCAAATTATTTCATCTTCATGGAGCCTTCATCAGTTATTTTTAAAGTGATGCATAGACTAAGTGGTCCAAATTGTTTAACCCTTTTGTTTGTTGTTTAAAAGTTGTTGTTTTTTTGCATTGTCAATAATTGATCTTCATAAAAAAAATAATGGTTTTAATATTAATAAGAAATGACCAGTCCACATGACGAAAAAGGGTATGAATTAACAACTGAAATAACTGATTTACACAAAACTGAGATATAATACAGCTTCAAATAACTGAAAATGTCTTTAGGAACAAACAATGCATCTTGTATTACGCTTCCCTTTACCGACCCACTTTCAGTTTTATTCATAAAGTTAAAGTATTTCTTTTATAAATATCACAAAAAAAATTTCCATGCTGGAAATATTCACAATGTAGGTACATGACCTGTGAAAACTCACATTCTCTCACACGGTGTTATATACAATGCTATATTGCCAAGCTCTCTACCCTCTTGTATGCTAGTTGAAAGTTGACACAGTGTGACCATTGTACTGACAGGAATACACTCTTGCAGTAGTCAACAAAGCATAAATTAATATTCATTAAAAAGACAAACAAACTTAAGTTGTTCAACCTTGCTCTTTTAATTATTAACCCTCAGCGCGCATGCGCCCAGAGGGTTACAGTAGTTGTTTTCAGTGACACTCACTTGGAATGAGAAGATTACTCACATGATTTTGCTCTAATTTTGTTGAGTGATGATGTCTCACAACATTTCTAGTACATGTATTGGTAGCTACCTATCCAGGTCCTATTAGCATAGAGACCGTGCCCAAGCATTAGGGGGTCAAAAATTATGTACATTTTGTGTAAGTAATTTATTTTGATACTTTATAGTAAAAACTGACTCCATTTTTTTTACTGCTCTGGAAGCATACATAGCTAAAAATAATGTCAAACTTTTAGCATAGCTTCTGTAATATCATTGTTAAATCTAACTAAAACTAAATTGAATTAAAAGAAAACAGTTTTAATGATCAAACTATACCACAATTACTTTATTTTGTTTATTATTCATTCAACTTGCACTACAAAAAAAAATTAATAAAGCATAGAAAACTTTATAATTTGTCAGCCTTACAACAAGATAGCTAGAGGTTTACCATGTGTGAGCATTCCCTCTTCAATGGATTTAATTTATTCAGGGCTGATAGAAGTGGGTGGCTATGGGGTCACAGGCGGGCGGCTATGGGGTCACAGGCCCCTCCCCCAAGATTTATTGATTGAGGGATCAGGAGGGCACATACTATACAGATTTAAATCAAAATGGCATCATAAAATTGCTCTAATTTCATCATAACCATCATTATCCAGAAGCCAATAATGACTGAATACCAACTGTGTTCTTAAAATTAGTAATTATAGTAAATTGTGATAAATAGCTTGTTTTATTGGTTTTGCAAATGAATTGATGTCAAAGCGTAATATAATCACATTGGGCGACCCTGAAGATTTATTGCTTGAGGGATCAGGATGGCACATAATATGCAGATTTAAATCAAAATGGCATCGTAAAAATGCTCTAATTTCATCATAACCATCATTATCTAGAAGCCAAAGAAAACAGATTGTCAATAATGACAGAAAACCAACCGTGTTCTGTAAATTAGTAGTAATTAGTAGTAATAGTATGTTATGATAAGTAGCTTGTTTTATTGGTTTTGCAAACAAATTGATGTCATGAGCCAATCAATATTACAAATTTCATTTACAAAGCGTAATTATAATCATACTGGGTTACCCGTGCCCCCATAAGCCATTTTATTCAAACTACACTTAGACCTCTGATTTTATGATAATCTGACACTAAAAAGTGTCACTAACTAATAATTATCTCAAACTACAAGTCATTCTTATTAGCTTATGAAATTTCATCCTGAATAACTCAAGGATAGGAAGCTCTTTGCTACTCTACCTGAGTGTTCATACATAAGGTGGCCAAAAATTGGGGTTGGGTGGGGGTAGGGGAGAAAAAACCCTGATCTCGCTCGCACTGACTGCGCAATTGGGAAGACAGCCCAGTCTAAATTCGGACCTAGCTGTGTAGCCAACGAGTCGACTTATTGCGACCTACATAACGGTTAGAGTGAGGTACCTTGAAATTCCGCAGATTTCCATCGGCACTCTAACTTTTTTAGAACAGAAGGATACGCTAAACTAAACTAACTACGGAGATGGAACTGAACAAACCAACGAGCAGCTACATGCTACCACATAATTCTCATCGCAAGTACCCCTAGCTAGTTGAAAATCCCGATCACACACTCAAAGGTACACGAAAAAGGTATATAAAAAAATGAAAACAACCCATAAATGGTAAGTTACTATCTACAGATTTGTCCATTAATTTTTAGCTCAGCCATTATAAGGACGTCTAGTGTATTGAAGGGATACATGTACTTAAACTAGATAAGGGAAAGGAGCTGCAGGTTCAATTACAAAGGAAGTAGGTAGCGGAAGTTACTTTAGAATCGACCAGTACTAAAAAATCCTCGCCCGATTATGTTTTTTCTACTTAGTCTGGCTCTTTACTTCTGTTTGGTGATCAAGGAGGGTGAATCACAAGGTAAAGCAATTTTAGTGTTGTCCTATTGGAAGTATTACACTGCAATTTTGTGACTCCTTCTTGAGCACATTGGCAATAACATTCACATGTACACAACTAGCATGTACAATTTCGTAAAAAGCTCAGTCACACTTATGCTTGTTTCTATATAACATTTGGAAAAGAAAGACACATTTTATGCTCACAGAGACTGTTGGTAAGTCATTATCACAAGTACGCAATGAAACGACTATCCAGTTAAAGCTATTAGTTTCTTTACTATTTACCATGTCCTTTACTTTCTTTCCACCAACTAATAGCGAAAGTGAGAAAAAGTGACACCCGCATCGGACCAATTGTCAGAGTTCAGACAGTAGAGTGTGTAGCTAGTATAACAACGACTTCAGTAGAGAGCTAATAAGGCTGGAATGCTGTGCGGATAGTGGGCGATGCTGAATGCTCAACTTGCATTGACTCATCCCTCCCCCTTCCTCTTATCTAAACACTTCCCCTCTGAAGAGTAATTTTGTCCTGCAGAATTGTGAACTTGGAAATCAGTAGTGGGCGATGTTAAAAAAGCAGCGTTCTATGTTAATACTATGTATGACAGATTCGTTTTAAAATCTTTAAGCTTTATATCTCAATCTTGGAACAGTGTTTTAGAATTGTGGCAAATATAATGTTCGTCACTTTTGTTATAAAGAGTGAATATTCGTCAGTAAACACTAACCGAGACAGATCAATAATTGTTATACCTACTTTATAAAGTTGATTAATCTCTATTCATTCAATGGTTTGTCAATGCAACATTATTGCAACAAATGACTACCATTATAATCCAGTTAGTTTAGATTGTTAATATGACTGGTGCATACAGAAAAAATGTAAAAAAATATTTTACACAAAATTAATGAATATAAATAAAGTCGCTAACAAACTTTATTAATGGTTATACTTAATAATACCTTGCTGTTTTTTCAAGTGTGAGTTATTGGCAATATAAATTATTGAGTAATTCTCTCAAACTGTGTACTA
>WLWD01002489.1_pt1 | contig 10392 bp, 5 predicted proteins | sample 6712731 | NCBI WGS metagenome assembly WLWD01 (sample SAMN12718690, study PRJNA576275) | sponge metagenome | isolation source: marine sponge | host: Mycale hentscheli | place: New Zealand: South Island, Marlborough, Capsize Point | collected 2014-11-01
ATATCTCATGCACCTGAACATATATCATACCTGAACATATCTCATGCACCTGAACATATCTCATGCACCTGAACACATCTCATGCACCTGAACATATCTCATGCACCTGAACATATCTCATGCACCTGAACATATCTCATGCACCTGAACACATCTCATGCACCTGAACATATCTCATGCACCTGAACACATCTCATGCACCTGAACACATCTCATGCACCTGAACACATCTCATGCACCTGAACATATCTCATGCACCTGAACATATCTCATGCACCTGAACACATCTCATGCACCTGAACATATCCCATGCACCTGAACACATCTCATGCACCTGACTAATGAGCTCCTGTTTATATTGACTTACATTATTGTTACAAGTTTTGAAAATATTTGGGGATGTTTAGGGGATGGTACACTATCCCAAATTATTTAGATGTTTGAAACAATTACTAACTTAATAAATCAATAAAACATCCAAGTAGTATATTGCCGTAGATCACAAGATTCTAAAAGCTACAATAGATACTAAATAGACAAATAGCTTTGCCTGCCCATAGTAAGCTACACCAACTTTTCAATGTGAGAAGTGGCCACTATATATGAATTTTCAGATCAGTGTCTTCGTTAATGCTGCACATCAAATTAAGTACTTACAGATAATTATCCTAGTGTACATTTTGAGTAGTAATAAGAAAAAGGAAATAGAATAAATGAGAATCAAATTGGTACACATTTGTTATAACTATATATTATACAATTTTTATCCTGATTATTGATCTACACACCAGCAATTTATCTGTATATTGTGGTTATGTTAATGACACTACAGCAGGATTTTGTGCAGGGTTGTTTATTCCTGAATGAGATACTTTTATTTGTGGTTTGCAATGAGATTAAAAATATTTAGCCAGTTGGTACTATCAGATACTAAAAATTACTGTGTTTATTTGGTGGCTATTACCTATATCTATTTATGTATGACTCTTGTATGTTGGGAACACGAGTTTCACAGATATTATATCTTATTGAAACATGCATTTAAGTAGCATTTTATGCTATGTTCATCTCATCCGGTTGGTTAAATCCTATATTTGATGCCGTTAGTTTAGAAAATCTAATATAATATCGTTTTCAGGCAAGAAATATTTACATAAATGTTAGCATAGAGAACATTGCTGTTAAGTCCCATTTGGATTTAGTTTAGGCATGGGATTATTATTTGATGGACCCACTGTAAATATGATGTTTGTTTATTATGGATGTGACCACATTTGCTATTCATGTTAAACTAGTTTGTTTCTACTTTTCTTGACAAACAAGCTTATGAGGAGGTGGGGGTGGAAGGGGTGGTGGGGGAGGGGGGGTTGGCAGGAGAATTATCTACTCTACAATATTAATATAATTTTAAGTGAATAATGACATCTAGCTAAGCTGTATCTTTCTACGACTCCCTATACTAGGGCGTTGTGGTTTTGATTGCTGTAAACAGGGTAAGGTGTGCTAGGCTCCATTTTGTTGTGTCTATTCCCCAATCCTTTACAATTATCTAAGTCATAATGATATGACTAAAGTTGCCATACATATAAAATTTCCAGAAAAAGATTAGCAAATTCTGAGAAAAATATTCATATTATAGTCATAATTGTTGACGTGTTAAACAAAAACAGCACATGAATAACTTACTGAATCATATCTGAAAACATATCAACTGAATCATGTTAATCTAAGTTGGTCAATAATATAAACATATTAATTACAAAACAATGGTTGCTGTCTTACAAGATGTATTGTCTGAAATGCAAGCATTGCACAAACTATGAGATCACAAAACCTAGGTCACATATAAAGACAGTCATCATTTAAGAAACCCTATGGAGGTGGATGGAGTTGCCCAAAAGTTATTGAAATTGCTAAAGTATATAGTTGGTATCAGATAGGACGAACAGTGGCAAGTGAAAAAAAAAACGAACAGTAGATGTGTGCAGTTGAAGCCTTCTGAGTAAGTTCAAAATAGTGCTTTTTATTTTAGACATGTATGTTTAATTACCATTTTACTGCAATAAATGATTCAAGAAAATTGGAATAGCATTCTTCATCAGGCTCAATATTCTTATCTTTTTTCGCAAAGATATTACCTTATTAGCGTTTCAGTATTCCAGAGATAAAATATATACACATTCAGTGTTGCTTAAATGTCTAGCAATTATGTTAATAATGGTGCTCATCACGACAAATGGCCGGCAAACAATAATAATGGATTAGTCACAAAATGGATGTATTTATAACTCCACTTATTCATGTGTTAAATATAGTGACCTAACGCAGACTGACATGAATCTATACTAGTATAATATACATTGAAAGTTTTCTTGCAAGATGGTGTTCAGCAGAATAGTAAAATTCGATGAAGTTGAAGAAGTTTTTGTGGCATTTTTAATCAAAATAGGCACAATTTTATGAACTAGTGGTAGTGACTTTGCTTGTGCTTGCCAACAATTTCCCAGTTTGGAAAGGATGACTTTATCAAAGTATTTATTGTTATGCAGTAACAGCAATTTCTGCAACAATAGTAAAAACTTATCTCTTGTGCAGCAAGCAAACAAATAATGTACAAATTTTATCCAAATTTGTATAATATGAATGTATCACTATTATCGCACACATATGTAAATTTCTTGTACTCCACATATGCAGTATAACAGTATAATATATATAATACATATGGAGTATTTACAGGTTAAGATGGAAGTGTTAGTGTGCTTACTGCTGAGTGTATTGGCCAGCTTGAGCCAAGAATGTAAGTATGAATTCCTATTCTTATCTACAGTCTGACTTGTAATGCATGCAACATTTTTATATTATATATTGTAAAGTATTCATTGGTCCTTACTCAGCTAGCGCATGTGGTCCTTCCATCCAGCAACGCTACAGCTACTGAAACTCCAACTAATGCTGTCCTGTTCTGTGGAGTGATGGAACCTGACGTCTCCGATATGAACTCAACCTGGTACACATCCACAGGCGAGGTTATAGAAGCTATCGAGACTCTACCAAGCTCTCAAGGACACTTTTAATTCCATTAACTTGCAAGGACCAGTTGGGCATTTGTTCAATATCACATCCCCCTAGCAGTAAATCAGCTCAGTTATCTGGATGAAGGAAATTATGTCTGTTCTGCAGTATACACTCTGAAGGGTTCAGATATAAGACTGTGGAGCAATAGCATAGACAGTGTTCAACTGAAAGGTAATTAATATGTGATGAACACTAATGAAAATTTTCAATTAAATCAGAGTTGTGTTCCTCAAATCTTACAAAGATATTTTGGAAAATTTATGTTCTGGATTGGCTTAAATAATGGTTCAATTTATACTTGATCTTTGTGTGCATAAAAATTGATAAAGGCAACTAATTTATTATTGTTGCATTCACATACTTTTTGCATCTTATATTTCATTGCATTTATAATGGGTCTAACACTACTGATTTTATAATGAGTGATGTTTGACTTAAAGAAACATGTAATCATAAAACAAGCCAAATATTGTCAGTTGACAATAAAATTGCTCAGTGCAGTTTCTTGCAAGTAAAAGTCAGCAGGTTTACCATAAGCAAGAATTAATCTTGTAATTCCCATAAGCCACAAAGGAAATAGATAAGAAATTCCACTATGTATAATAATTATATATATATAATGTTTTGTTAGCTAAAAAATAATTCTTATTAACTCGCATTTTTACATTCAGATTGCCTTAAAAAAAACTGAAGAAGACTGAGGTGACTAAGATTGAGTTCTTCCAAGGGAGCTTGTTGTTCTCCAAAAAATTTCCCATCCCAACATTCTGGATATCTACCAGATTGTAGAGATTGATGAGAAGTGCAATATTGCCTGAGAATGTAACACTAATTGAGTACATGAACTTAAGGGTTCATCTTCCCAAACAGGAAGCTCGCTTCATTTTTTGCCAAATGTGTGAAGGTTTGACCTTTTGCCACTCTTTAGGAATTTCTCATCGAGACCTAAAGATGGAAAATGTCTTCTTCACAAAACATAAGGATATCAAAATTGGAGGTAAGTTTGTGTTATTTGATTTTATTCCATTGATAAGTCATTAGTTCTTATTGTTGATCTAGATTTTGGTCTGGCATCAGATAAGTGACATCTGCTGTAAAAATGGAAGTGTGCATAACACACTAAATACTCAGCACACCTTAGGTGTGCATACCATAAAGTGTGTCTAGCACACTTTTTTATGCTACCGAGTGTGTTAAGCACTCCTTTATTTTGGCGTGTAATACTAAGTGTGTTTTGCATACCTCAACTGAGTTTGTGTTTTAACGCAGTAAGCATGTTGGGATAGAAGTTGGCTCTGTAGAAGAAAGCTCGACTTCACTTGAACAGATCCTATCAGTGACTGCAACGTCAACGTTAAAAATATATTTGGCTTCTTCATATCCTCAAAAATTATATTAATCATTTATAGAAAAGTGTAAAGATCCCACAATCTAAGCAGTGTTATAAAGAATTTGGAATAATATAAGATAACTGCATATACTAAGGTCTTTCCTCCATTAGCTTCTGCACATTTTAATTATATTCATGATTTACACACATCGATTCTAGCAAAGTCATTGCTACATAAGAAAATGCTGTTTTCCTTGTAAGTATCACTGGTCAGATAAAGAAACCAGAAGCTCAATCAAGATCTTCTGTTAATAATAAGTTGTTGAAATTAAAAAAAAATTTGTAATGGTGTGCTGAAATCTTAAGTGTGCACAACATACCTAAAAGAGTGTGCTGTCCACACATAATTTAGTGTGCTGTCCACACATAATTTAGTGTGCTGAGCATACCAGATATGGTGTGCTGTGCACTCCAAAAACGGTGTGCGTATTGCGACTTCATCGCGCACACCCTATTTGTTGTGGTGTTACTGAGCTCCAGAAGTTATTTTGGGATGCCTATACAACGCTATCAAAGCAGATTCAGGGGTGTGATTCTCTATGCCGGCATGGTAAGCAGTCGGCTGCCCTTTGGAGAAGAATACCTCCTACAACCTTTCAGAGGGTATGCGAAATTCACATATTGCTGAAGGTTATTTATAATAACGTTATTATAATTTTTTTTATAATAACAATTATTATTCTTATAAACTTTCAAAATGTACATCAAGCACTTCTGAATGTTGATGCTCTGTGGGTGATGACCTATCCCTCCACTCGACCAACTTGGAGGGAAAATGGTGCCGAATATACAGTAGAGAAATATCTACCTTCCTTTCTCCACACCATCGAGACTGGCCAGTCAAACACAATTTCCCAAGTCAATGATAACCAGCATCACACAGAAGAGTTCACATCTCTCTACCCAGTGTGTAAGCACCAGCAAGAATTTGCTATGCCAGTGGACAATAAAGTACCTGAGCCTGCTTCATATGATGCAGATACTGTACCTCATGTTGAGAATGATGAACTGGAGCAAAATGACACTGGTGTGTCAGATGATGAAGAATCAGAATTGGGTTGTTGTTATGAATACCCACAGTAGGAGAACGACCTTGAGTCAGCACCATCTACCGAATAAGTGCATTTTACTTACATTTCAAGTACTACTTCTAACTCTTCCTCATCATCAAGATCTTCTTTGTGTTGCTTCAATTAGAACAAAATATAGCCATTTTTTTTTTGCTTTCGTGAGAATATTAAGGCATTGTTTATGAGTATATTAAAGCATCATTCATGATATAAAATGGATTTACTATAAAAATTAATACAAAATATTATCTGATAAAAATTGTCAATTGTATGATTTTGAGCATTTTACATAGATGCTACTCTTCATATCTTTCACTACAGAGGACTAAAACCTGAACTATGTGGTGGAAGAAATGCTTTATTTTATATTAAAATTATCTCGATGCTCCTGAGAACTCAATATTTTAGAGTACAAACTCAATGGTTCTTATACTCACCCTTTAATACCCATAGCCAGTGACAGTTTGGTTCGATTAAACCCCTTTTGAGTGACCATACACAGTAAATGATTTAGCTACACTGGAGATATATCATCAACTGTTCAATTGTGTCCAATTTTGTAAGGGAATATGTTTTTGCTGTAGTATTTCCAAGCATAGACTTACTTCATACTGTGTATGTTTTGGCATGAGGGGGGGGGGGGGGGGGGGGGGGACTCCAAGAAAATTATGGGGAGCTCTTACCCCTGTGCCCCACTTCCCACACACACACAGGCACACCACTATAGCTAAGATAAAGTTACAAATAACTATTAAGGAGCTGTTCCCTGAATAGCTAAATTTTGTCGATGTGTTATTTTAACTATGATTTTTGAACTGCTTAGCTAAAATATTTTTCAAAATACAGCTATAAATAGCTAATACAGTAAATAATATGCCACATGTCCTCTACTTTTACTTTTTTTTTTATATTCCTCATTTCGTCATTGTTAATCACCTGTCTTATTCCCTCCTACCTTGGCGTTCCGCTTGGATACGCTGGCTTTTCAATTAATAAAATTGGGGTACCCGAGTCAGCCTCTTCCGCTCACCGTGAAGTTTTTTTGTGCGACTTAGAGCGACGTGCAAAATGCAAACTTTTAAAACTAAAATTACTACATAAATTCAAGTTTAATATGACATTAATATTAGTCTTGCAAATTTATTTTATCGTGTCGAGTACTGGTGAAGACTGGCAGACAATAAATATATACAATAAAATGGTGGTACCTGATATGGTATACACAACTGAGAATGCTTCAGTTACTATTTATTGTGGCAGTTCATCTCCAGTGACCTGGACATATTTACCAGCACATCATTCTAACGGGCCCTATAGCCTTAACTTGGACGTGCATACCGCAGGAACGAATCAAATAACACTGAACAAATTATTAGAGAGAGATTCTGGTATTTATTACTGCAACGGAGTACACGGCCGGCAAGCTTTTATTGTTTCCGCATTAATAATAGTTTATGACAGAGTACCGAAGAATAAAGTGGTACCGAACTGGGTAGAAGTTTCAGAAGGCGGTTCAGTTACCCTCACCTGCGGTAGTAATAACTGCGTGGAATGGTTTAGTAGTCAAAATAAAACCATTCAATATAATACGCTTACCTTGTACAATTTAAAGAAATAGCATTAATTATTGTAGAAGGAGCTGTTCGCAGAGTTAACACCTTAATACCTAGGAACAATTGAATAAATATTGTTAACTTGTATAGTGTTGTATATACAGTGAATTCTCTCGAAGAACGGTCAGCCTCAGTACAGTTCCAATAGTTTTATAGCCTCCGATAAACGGCCACCCCCCCCCCCCCCCCCCCCCCCGAATTCTTAACAACGGCCAGGGTTAATTATCCTAGAGCGGTCAAAATAGTAAAATTATAGCTGCATATTATATATATAATAATTGTTCTTAATAGCTAGTTACAAATGTCCAGCAGCGATCAGTGGTTCGAGAGTATCTTTCAATCTTTATATATACCTTGGCCGACTGTATAAACGATAAACACAGGGTATTTCCAGTCCATAGCCGCCATCTTTGTTCACTTTTTCACCCTTAACTTCAACAAAAGCCTTGTTGACTTCTCTTCTTAAAACTGGTACAGAATTGGAGCCATGTTAATGGGGACATGTTCAACAATTGATCCATCTTTGAAGACTGCTACAGCACTCTTGTCTCTGACATTGGAAGGTTCAGGTTTGGCGAGCAAAATCTGCAAGAAAATCTCTAACACAGAGATCATTATTTGACTATTTTTCACCTTTCATTGGTCTATTTCTATTATATTATGGATTATTCTTAGAGTATTATTGGCATAATACTCTAAGAATCCCCAAAGAGAGGCAATTCTCTCAACAAAGGTCAAACGATCTGTCCCCACCAGTTGTTGTTCGGAAGTTTTACTGTAGTTGTGTTGTATTAAGTATTCATTGTAATAATTAAGTGCATGTCCATGGACAGCCTGGTCTGAGTCAATGCTACCAATAAGCTTCTCAGCTACAATCCTGGCTTTCATAATAATACCATGAGTAAAGCTAGCTACACTACATCTATTCCTTATATGGTGTGGTGTAATAACACATTAATTTAATTTAATTATAGTAACAAAGGTATATTGATGGTGCTCTGTTTGTCAGCTCATGGTAGTGGTTAGAAGCCTGGCTAAAAGAGTATGATATAGCCCTACCAGTTTACCAGTTTACCACTTGTTGTTCAACAATTAGCAGTATTCAATGTTCTTAATAGAAGACAGAAAATAATTTATTCGCTTTAGTGCAGCTCATTTTATAGAAAAATTAAGGTGAAAATGAGTATAATGGCTTATTTGCTACAAACTCCACTGTGCAAACTCCTGCTACAGGACTACCCTCTGTGATATTTCATCATCTTAAACGTAGAGGTCCCGTTTGTATCTCCGTTCACGAAGTCTTGGCCTCGTTCTGAACTCCTTCCGGAGGTCCAGGTATAAAAGGAAGAATCCCCAGCATGCCCTATAACCTCTAGCTCCTTCTATTAAAAGTAGCCGTGCACAGAGAACCCCCCCCCCCCCCCCCCCCCCCCATTATAGCTCACTATTTTTTCAAGTCGATCCACAACACGTTACCAACGAGTGCCCTAACTAAAAAAAAAAGCTATAAGTAACCATTTTTTTCCGAATAATACTGATGTTCATCTATCAGTGCCATGTGTAATGTACTGAAGTATTTCTTGATTGAAGATGAACCATCAGGATAGTATCTGCATATAGTAAAATAGTCTCTGCGAAGTCTGCGACAAAAACTGTCATCCACCATTTCCATTTATCTCGAAATATGCCCCCCTAAGCCCTTTTATACTCGACCTTCACCTTTAAGACTCATATCCAGTGATGAAATAGTTCCACATCAAATCATCAAAAGAAGTAATGAATAAATTCATTAACAAATAAACAAATCAATTAAAAAATATGATCAATTTTTCAAAGTAAGGTTAAGATGCTGTAATAATTTGATTTCAAATAAGATGGACTTTTAATTTATTTTCTTATCTTTTGAATGCTGCTGGGTGCTTTTGTTACAATGCATAAAAACTTCTCCATACTTCCGTTGCTATATGCCATCTGAGTGCACAAAAATGGTACACATGGAGAGTGTGGGAAAGGTGATATTGGAGTTGGATAAACTTACATAGTTCAAGGTACAGTGGAGTATGAGTGGGTTAGGTGGAGGAGGGGGGGGGGGGGGGGGGTGGGGGGGAGGGGGGAGGGTAAGAAGGCATGTGCTTTTCCAACTTTTGTTAAGGGCAGCCTAGTCTCCTAATATGAAATTTTGCTACACTACTTCCATAATTATTAATTGAGACACTGATTGAATTTATGGTGTCTGAATTTTAATTTTTCAAAACTTTTTGTTTTATAATTCAACAGAAGCTGCAGCTGAAAGAAATTTTACTGCCCTTGAGTGTAACAAGAGATTGATGACAGTAAATACTTCGTGACAATTGCTTATAATATTATGTTTGACATACAGTAGATGACCTGTGAATAATTCAATTTATCAAGGAATGAACGATAATTAATATTATTTGGACAGTACTATCAAATTTATGTCGTGTATAGCTATCTAAATACAACTTTAATTTGTAAATTCAAGTATAAAAGTCATGCCCCTCTAATATTTTCAGCACTGCTGCTCTTCTGAATACGATACTCCAGCAATAGGAAGGCTCACAAGTTTAGATTTCAATCAAGTCAACTTACTTGTGGAGCACATTGCCACCTAAGTTTTTTACTTTGCTAAATGTCAGCTTACTTAAAGGAACATGTGTGTGGATAGATGTTTGGTTATATGCACATGTGCATTTCACCATCAGGACTTGAGAGCGTTCACATAATATTGTTCTGGGAGTTGTGTGATTTCCCAGTCTGGAATAGCCTAGACACTTCTTTTATGTCTTCTTCTTTCATTATTCGCCTGGTTCACATTTGCTTACATTTCCTGTTCTCATAGCAAAAAACAAAGTATGAATATCATACCTTTTAGGTATAGATAACATACTTTTGAATTTCATTTATTTAAATATAAGAGCAATACTTCAGTTGTGCTGCCCTCATTATTGAACAATCAATCTGCATTGTCCAATGCCATGTTGAAACTGGCTCAGAAGTCAGGCAACCAGCACCCCTGTTGGAACAGCTAACATAAAGAACTAACATACTAATGCGAACATTCTGCATTAGTGTATCTGTCATGGATAGAAAGAATTCTTCTAATAACAAGCAAATGCTACTGGCCTTCCCATAATATGGGCAAACAAGCAGGTAATATTGGCTTCAAGTGTTTCATGAGCAGATGCACAATATTCTTGGAAAATAGTGATTTTTCAGAATC
>WLWD01005481.1_pt1 | contig 10379 bp, 7 predicted proteins | sample 6712731 | NCBI WGS metagenome assembly WLWD01 (sample SAMN12718690, study PRJNA576275) | sponge metagenome | isolation source: marine sponge | host: Mycale hentscheli | place: New Zealand: South Island, Marlborough, Capsize Point | collected 2014-11-01
GCATAGCCCTCCCCCCCCCCATTATTGGGTGTACTACTCATGTGACTATACACACAACGGGCTAGGTCGGCACTTTGACCACAAAGCGGAGAAAAATTCAAATTTATAAAATTAGAATTTTGGCATGGACATCCCATGGGGTCCTTGTATGGTCTCACCAAAGTCCCATCATAGTCCCATTGGACAATTGACGGCGTTACTGGACAACACTAAAAAATAAAGGGGGAGGGGGAAGCTACTACAGTTTGGTTGAAGGAAAGGACTAGTTATTTTGACCCAGACAGTATTGGCATAATATAACTTATTTATTCGCAGAGCCTGAGTAGCAAGGTATACTGACACATTGACACCAAAAGTCAGGTGCTTCATATGCTTAAAATAAAAATTTAAAAAATATTTTTAAAAAAAGCTAAAATGGGAATGCTAATATTGTGACACATACAAGTCAATAAGAGAAATGTACAGTAAACAAACAATTGAAAAATACAAATTAGTTCTAAAAATAATAATAGCAATAGTAATAAAAATAATTAATTATAATGGCAGTTATTAAATGAAGGCTTTTGCACGCATGAATACCTGATGATCTTGATTACTACATTAGCTTCAAGAATTCATGGACACACTAGGAGTCTATCTTAATACTCATTAGACGTAAGCATAAATTCACCCCTACACTAAATTAAAGAAACACTTGAAAAGAAACAAACACACGCCTAAAAAAAAGAAAAGAAACAGTATTTCTTCCAAACAATTTCATATGCAAATATCTGAGTTTGGTGTGGAATTCTTTGACGAGATTTCACCTGAACTGATTCAGGATGATACTGCTGCAACCATGCCACATACTTGGAATCCGTAAAAAACATCATAGCCATTTTCAAATCTTTTCGTAAACAAGTTCATTTCATCATTGGAATAGTCTGTAAATTCAAAGCAGGGTTCTGTAAATTCACTGCAGGGCTCCACTAATTCAACGCAGGGCTCCACTAATTCAACGCATGCATGTTCACCTTCTACTGAAGAAGCTGTTGCTGTGATTTCAGCATCAACATTATCAACTGTTAGCAAAGGCGCCATCGTCAACGAAGCTGAAGATACTTTGGGAGTGGAAATAGCAGTTATGATATCAACAGTTTTCTCTGCAGGAGCATTAGGATTTTCTGTTAAATTAGTATTAACAGTTTCAGATGACATTCGGTCTGCAGCAGGAGAGTCGCTAAGTTTGCTAATTAATGCATTCGGATTAAAAGGATTGACACGAAAACCAGAAATGATGTTATCAATGCTCATGCCCTTAGACCATGCTTGAGAAAACAGAGTTGAATATTGGAATTTTGATATGATTCGACCAGGATGATCAAACATGTACTTCCTGCAAGCATTATTCCAATGTGTTTTAAGAGGCCCAAATACACAAGTATCCAGGGGTTGACTGTCTGCAGTTGTGTGAGGAGGTAAACAAAATATAATAACACCATGGTCCTTAGCAGTCTTAATTAAACCCAATGTATAACAAGATGAGTGGCTGTCTAGGAGTAGCAATAAAGGATGACAGGGAGAAGCATGCTTCAGAAAATGTTCTTTAAACCAGTTGAAAAACAATTCCGTGTCCATCCACCCCAAATCTGCCACCCCATACAAAGTTTCAGGTACCTCTCCGACACTAAGTTCATGATTGAACCTTTTCCCCGCAAAAATCCCATACAAAGTTCCAGGTACCTCTCCGACACTAAGTTCATGATTGAACCTTTTCCCCGCAAAAAACACCATAGGAGGCAAAGCCTGACCTATGGCATTTCCACAAGCCAATACAGTTATTTGGGTTTTATTTCCTGAAGTAAGCTGACGGACCTTTTTCACTCCTTTTGGGGAAACTGTTCGGGAAAGCTTATGCTCTAAAGGCATACCAGATTCGTCACAATTATAAATTTGTCCAGGCTTGTCCAATAAATCATATGTTTCTTTTAACAACTTAAAGTAGCTGTCAAAAACTACCTGACTAGTCATCTTATCTCGAGCAACAGAAAAAGCGTCTCCCTTTCGTAAGCTCAAATTAGGCCACCTACCAAGGAAACGAAGCCACCAACCATCAGAAAATGGCTTATCCAAGTTCCTTCCTTTAATATACTCCCCACAAGTGCTAATACTTCTTTTCTACTTTTAGCATACCCTATTTTGCTGCAAGTGACTAAGAAATCCACCAGCTCTTTCTCTTCTTCTCTTGATAAGTAGGGCTTAGCTCCAGGAGCGGATCCATGAGTGACTCTGCCACTTAATCGATCCTTTATAGTTGTACGGGGCACAGCATATTCCAATGCTGCACGGTTGACTCCAATAGTCCATCCCGCACAGCTTGAAGGGCGCCAAGCATACTCGGCTCAGTCCACTGCCTGTACTTTGCAAGTCTCTTCTTTTTTTTTAAGACACTGGACGACATCATGAAGGTTTCTGCAACATGAAATACCGTCTTTCTCCGAATTCCCTCCAGGTAACCACCAACGTATGCCGCACACTTCCGTAATCTTTAAATTTACAAACTATTGGTCGACAATTGATGCCTACCGGTCGACAATGTGTGGTGGTCGACAATTGATGGCTTACGCTATATACAAAGATCTCAATGAGACTCGTTAGTGAGAGTCTCGCTTCACTCACCCAATTAGGTCGTTATTCTATAATCCATTGTTTGCTTCAGTAAGGATATATGCAAATATATTTTATTGATTTTTTAAAAACCATCTATGCTTGTAGTTTGGAAGCTTGTGGCATTCTGATGTATTGATATTTTGGGTGGGGGTGGTTATTTTTTTAGAAGAAATCGAGAAATGGCTAGCTGAAGAAGCTGTGACGTGTACAATTGATAGTCGTCGAGCAAGTAAGGAATTTGATGTGTTAATGTATACATGCAGCAGTTGATGGTATGAAGCATACATGTGTGTGTGTGTGTGTGTGTGTGTAAATACACAGCATTATTTTATCCCCTGCATGCATGTTGGAGTGGGGTCAGTTTAATCCATCAATGGCAAATATATATCCTTTTTTCGGTAATGTTTTTCTTTAGTCAAATGATTTTTTTAATTTTAATTAGCGAACAAGAAAATTATTCAACTGCTTATGAGTAGTGAGCACTCAGGTAACTTCCAGCGTAAAGCAAAACTAAGAAAGAAAGAACATTTGTTCACGTGATTACAATGTGACAATAGGGAGCATTACTCACATAAGCTAGTACCTATGCAGAGCTGACAGTTTGCTTTTTATCAAAAAATCAGCCTTACTTGTCAGTAATCTCCAAAATCAGAGTGTGACAGACAGACAGACAGACACGACGACTACTATAACCTTCTCGCACATGTGCACTGAGGATTAATAATAATAAACAGAGGAGAGAGAAAGAGATGGAGAAGTCTCAAAGAAATTTTTTTGGTAGAATGGAAAAATTATGGTTAGGATATAGCATGTGAGGCCACTGTGTGTGTGCGACACCAGATAGTCTACGTGATTTACTAGCAAGTATATGTATAGCTCTTTCATATTTTCAAAGTATTTGCAATGCAACTTAATACACTTTGTATTTGAAGAAAGAGTAGATTACAAATAAATACTTTCTGAATATTTGACCCCAACTCTGATATTTACAGTTAACCGTGCTATTCAGGATTAATAGTATGAGTAATGTGATTGAAATAGCACGAGGCGAAGCTGAGTGCTTAAATGCTATTAATTCTTAATAGCAGAGGTTGCCCGTCCTATCACTCACTAATAGTAGGCTAGCTTTTTTTTAATCATTGGCACTTGTAGCTGCACTGTACTATCGTTCACTCACAATCTTCGTATTTCAGGATTAGCTTCCTCTGGAACTTCGTTTTCAACGAATGGCTTCTCTTAATCTGTTGAAAACTTTCTATCCAACCCAGGTAGAGCTTTGTGGTACAGAATGACATTGTCTTCAATTAGAAACTACTCGAACTGTATGTTTCCAAGGTTAACTCTGCACATGTGCACACTTACCAGTTCTGTTTCACTTAGCTACGGTGGTATTTCACTAAAATTCCACTTAATTTCTGTGCTATTTCACTTAATTACGTGCTATTTCACTTAATTACGTGCTATTTCACTTAATTACGTGCTATTTCACTTAATTACGTGCTATTTCACTTAATTACGTGCTATTTCACTTAATTACGTGCTATTTCACTTTCCCTGTGCAATTTCAATTGAACAGCGATTTTCCCTATACATTTTTGAATAGGCAATTTACGTGCCGTACTATTACAATATATATATATATATATATGTATTTCCTAGCATAAAATGCTACAAGAATTTACTACTTCGTTTTTGTAACACTACTACTTCAACTGATTGTAATGTCTCCATTTGCATATATAATATGTAACACTTATACACACTAGCTTCAATAACATGGTCATCTTCTTTGCGCCTTAGCCTCAAAGAGCCAATTGAATCACTGTCTTAGTTACTGCATGGGTGAGTGTTAATAATGAGGGTTAGTCTTTGTGTTCCTGTCTGCCCATCACACTTTGATTTTGGAGATTACCAAACATTAGCTGTTGAATTCAGCATTTCATGTCGTTTATGGTACTTTAAAAAAAATTTTAGATCAATTTTTGATAAACACAATGAACTCAGCTCCTCATAGGAACTAGATACCGCCCCCTTTTGGAGATTGTTCACAGTAACTCTTTTGTATTCTCTCTCTCCTATACTTGTTCTTTACCACATTCATTGTGTATAAATTATGTTACAGAAATCAAGTCGCATTGGGAAGGAAAGAAATACACAGTACTGAACAACTAACATGGTAGAAAGCTTATTTGGTGGTGTTGAGCAGATATAATTCATAAATGAATAAATCATAGGTTTGAAGCATGGCTTGGTGAATATGAGCTGAAGCATTCTTTGACTCGGTGGCTTCCATTAAGCAGTGAATACAAACAGCTGGAGTGTTTTCTTACAAGAAAGAGAAGTTGTTGCTGGACCTTTGGAAGGGAAGTCAACGCAGACTATTTCTTCTTAAATTAAAGAGAAAATATGCGAGTAAGTAATTTAGAATGCCAGAACAGAATAGTTCCATCCACCTACCTATACTTATATGTGTGACTATATATCCTTTGTCCTTCCAAGTTCCTTCTCACAGATACATCTTGTGCATCCTACTGCCCACCACTAGCCCTATCTCTGATCTCGTTAGTCCTAGATTCCCATCCCCCCTACTGTACTTAGCCCTAACCTCATGCGCCTACTACCCTTAGCCCTAGTCTCATCTGCCTACTACCCTTAGCCCTAGTCTCATCCGCCTACTACCCTTAGCCCTAGTCTCATCTGCCTACTACCCTTAGCCCTAGTCTCATCCGCCTACTACCCTTAGCCCTAGTCTCATCTGCCTACTACCCTTAGCCCTAACCTCATCCGCCTACTACCCTTAGCTCTAACCTCATCCGCCTACTACCCTTAGCCCTAACCTCATCCGCCTACTACCCTTAACCTAACCTCATCCTCTAATACCCTTAGCCCTAACCTCATCCCCTACCACCCTTAGCCATAACCTCATCCGCCTAGTACTCTTGGCACTAACCTCATCTGCCTACTACCCTTAGCACTAACCTCATTCCCTAAGACCCTTAGCCCTAACCTCATCTTCCTACTACCCTTAGCCCTAACCTCATCCCCTACTACCCTTAAGGGCTAAGGGTCTTAGTGAATGAGGTTAGTGTTAAGGGTAGTAGGCAGATGAGGTTAGTGCCAAGGGTAGTAGGCGGATGAGGTTAGGGCTACCTCACCCACCTTCTACCCTTAGCACTAACCTCATCACCTACTACCTTAATCCTAACCTCATCTGCCTACTACCCTTAGCCGTAACCTCATCCGCCTACTACCCTTAGCCCTAACCTCATCCGCCTACTACCTTTAGCCCTAACCTCATCCCCTACTACCCTTAGCCCTAGCCTCATCTGCCTACTACCGTTCACCCTAGCCTCATCTGCCTACTACCCTTAGCCCTAACCTCATCCGCCTACTACCCTTAGCCCTAACCTCATCCGCCTACTACCTTTAGCCCTAACCTCATCCCCTACTACCCTTAGCCCTAGCCTCATCTGCCTACTACCGTTCACCCTAGCCTCATCTGCCTACTACCGTTCACCCTAGCCTCATCTGCCTACTACCGTTCACCCTAGCCTCATCTGCCTACTACCCTTAGCCCTAGTCTCATCTGCCTACTACCCTTAGCACTAACCTCATCCGCCTACTACCCTTAGCCCTAGCCTCATCTGCCTACTACCGTTCACCCTAGCCTCATCTGCCTACTACCGTTCACCCTAGCCTCATCCGCCTACTACCCTTAGCCCTAACCTCATCCGCCTACTACCTTTAGCCCTAACCTCATCCCCTACTACCCTTAGCCCTAGCCTCATCTGCCTACTACCGTTCACCCTAGCCTCATCTGCCTACTACCGTTCACCCTAGCCTCATCTGCCTACTACCGTTCACCCTAGCCTCATCTGCCTACTACCCTTAGCCCTAGTCTCATCTGCCTACTACCCTTAGCACTAACCTCATCCGCCTACTACCCTTAGCCCTAGCCTCATCTGCCTACTACCGTTCACCCTAGCCTCATCTGCCTACTACCCTTAGCCCTAGCCTCATCTGCCTACTACCGTTCACCCTAGCCTCATCTGCCTACTACCGTTCACCCTAGCCTCATCTGCCTACTACCCTTCACCCTAGCCTCATCTGCCTACTACCCTTAGCCCTAGTCTCATCTGCCTACTACCCTTAGCCCTAACCTCATCCGCCTAGTACTCTTGGCACTAACCTCATCCGCCTACTACCCTTCACCCTAGCCTCATCTGCCTACTACCCTTAGCCCTAGCCTCATCCCCTACTATCCTTAGCCCTAACCTCATCACCCTACCACCATTAGCCCTAACCTCATCCGCCTACTACCCTTAACCTAACCTCATCCTCTAATACCCTTAGCCCTAACCTCATCACCCTACCACCATTAGCCCTAACCTCGTCCCCCTAGTATCTGTAGTTGAAGTGCACTTGCTGCTATTTTCAGCACAGAATAGAGGTTGTCTTGTTTTATGATAATGATGTAGATAATAATGATTAATTTTGTAGGTACAAAGTACAGTGATATAGCTGGGTATAAATAAGTTCAGCTACAAAATTAGAGGTGGGAAGGAGAGGAAAGGTGCATTAGCAGATTGTAATTAGTGAATTGTGGTTGGTCTGTACATAAGTGCTAGAATTCCTATGCCCAACCATCACCTTTCCATTCTCCCTAGGATTTTGATATTAGCCTTAAGATTATTATGTACATGATTATGCGCATACTGCATGTTTACACATACACTCATATGATATTGTAGATGTGCAAAAGATAGCCAAGAAGATCACATTGCAAATTTTTAAAGAAGTGGAGTCTTTGAAGTCATTGTTGTGGAAAACTCATTTAATGATGCCTTGTTACTTGATGATGTACTGAACGTGAATGCTTTGGAGGCCAGGCTTCAAGATCTGGGGGTGTGGTGTCAAACGGCAGTGCAAGAAAAAAGAGAGATGATTGATGCTTACCTTCTTCTGTGTCGCAGTCAAGAGGAGATAACGATGCTGACTGAGGACATACGAAACTTCGTATCATTTGACAGCACTACTAAGGCATCACTTATTGTTCAACTACAAACTCAGATTGAACCGGACACTCGTTACAATCGAGGAATCAAGTCTCTTTTACATGCACTTTTGTTAGATGCTTCATCCTTGTTAGAAAGAGCAAAGCAGGCTTATTCCAGCATGCTGCAAGAAAGGGATATGTGACAGTGATGATGACAGCACTTTTAGTGATGAAGATATAGAAGTTTTTATTTGATTTTTATACACTCTTTTGATCTGTTATTCATAGATATTATTGCTTTATTGATCTGATGATTTGACTCACGTGCATGCAAAGTCAAACCTTAAAAAGGGGTCTGTGAGCTAATTGGCTTGTACTTGTAGTTACTTGGTTGCTTTGGTCTCATGCAAAGACTGATGCATGTCAGTCTGACTACTCGGGAGTTAGGGTATAAGCAATGCTAACCGGTATGCATATACAATATTTGTAACTCCATGCAGATTTTGTTTAGCATTGTTGTATACCTACTCACAGATGCAATTAAATGATTCCATTCTAACTCATAGTGTCCCAATACCAGCAAGATGGTCTGGCCATTTACAGGACATTTCATTATGATCGATTAAGTCTCCAATTCATTACAATTATTTTGTAAGCTAGCAATATTATTATTCAGAAACAACCATGCTAATAGATACAAGTTAAAAATGCTAGATTATAGCCAGTAAATTCAAATGTAATGGGAGACAAAGAGAACACTCTCTCACTGATGCAGTCAATTAAACTAGCTAATGTATGTAATATAAATTATGTACAGAATGTGACATTCATTGTTTTTCCTTTTTACTGCAAGATTGGTATTACTTGTAGTGTACTACTACTGCCTCTAGTTATTTCTCATTGAAGTATGCTGATTTAGGCTTCTTTCCTCATAATAGATCCTATATACATCTGAATAGTGATTTCAGACTGCTTATAGATATGAACAAAGAGACTCCCAATCCAATCTTCATTTGCATCTGGTGGCATACACTCTGAATGTATAGAGTATCAGAACAATCACCAGAAAACATCTTGCCACACAAAAATTGCAGCAGCAAGGGACATCCATTTTTTGTCCTCTCAGGTTTATGTGATCTGGCATACCAGATGCTTTGAAATGCTGAACTTGAGTATTATTTAACTAAAATTGTATAAGTGACCCATCACAAATGTTGCCATAGCTTTCTAAACATATATTGTACACACTCAAAATTGCAATTTAGTGCATCTGAAGTTTGACGATCATTAATTCAGTAAATACAATATTCAGTCTTTTACGTACATAGAACAATAATGACAAATGCAAGAGCATACGCCCCACAGTTGAAGGAGTCATTTTGCCGCTCCGCATTAATAATGTCAAAACTAATCCTTTTAACCTCCAGTGCTTATCAACATGGAGCACTTGGATAAACGGTACTCCAAGTAGCAAAGGGTGAAATATTTGTGTCCGTTGGCACAACAATGTGCTCTGCCAGCCCCAAATTTTCCCATCAGTGTATGCTCTCAATAAAGTTTGCATTGACCCAATAATGGAGTCGGCCAGCCATCGTGTAGATTCCAAAATTTCTGTATCTACATTACCTAAATGAAAGTGAGATCAAGATGCAATGGAAGAAGATGCGATGGAGGAGACACTAGGGATGAGATCGGTTGAGGTGGTGAAGTCGTGACGAAAGGAAACTAGAAGAAGGAAGACTGAAGTGAGAAAGGTTTGGAAAATGGGGACTGAGATAAGACAGATTCTAAAAGGGAGACAAGCATAAGACAGATCGGGAAGAAAGGGCAAGGTTTGAGACTGATTTGAAAGAATGGGAGAGAATTGAGGCAAAATTAGAAGAGTGGGGGAGAATCGAGACTGATTTAGAAGAGGGAGAGAGAATTGAGACGAATTGGAAAGAGAGAATTGAGATGGATTTGGAAGAGGGGTGGAGAATCGAGGCAGATTTAGAAGAGGGGTGGAGAATTGAAACTGATTTGGAAGAGGGGTGGAGAATCAAGGTAGATTTAGAAGAGGGGTGGAGAATCGAGGTAGATTTAGAACAGTGGGGGAGAATCGAGACTGATTTGGAAGAGGGGGAGAAAATTGAGACAGATTTGGAAGGAGAGAGAATTGAGATGGATTTGGAAGAGGGTTGGAGAATCTTAACAGTCTTAGAAGAGGGGGTGAGGCTTGAGACAGATTTGGAAGAGGAACCGAAGCTTGAGAGAGAAGAGTCTGTATAGCTGCTTGACTTAGAAGGAAGTGCTTGAGGTTGCATGAAGGTAGAGGATGTATTTTTGAAGTCAGATTACTAATTTTGGTGTTATTTTTGGTTCTTGCTGAGATGGCAACCATATAGACCACATTGAATAGGCTCTGGAATGCTTTATAGAGTAAAGTGGTTACCCAGGATTGGAAAACTTAGTTATTTTGCTCAGTGATTTCCCAAGTTGATAGAGAAATGCCACAATCTAGACTAGCAATCTAAAATACTTAGGGGCATGAGTAACTTCAGTAGAAAATACCTTGCCTAACCTAACCTCAATACCTCGGTATTTACTAAGTATCGGTATAACTCACACCTCTAACTTATGCTTGAACAAACTGAAAAAAATTCTATTCAATATATGTAACACCAAATTAGGGGGGGGGGGAGGGAGGCATGCGACCTTTTCTTCCATTCTACTTCCAGTGGTACTGGTCTTTGTT
>WLWD01004673.1_pt1 | contig 10376 bp, 3 predicted proteins | sample 6712731 | NCBI WGS metagenome assembly WLWD01 (sample SAMN12718690, study PRJNA576275) | sponge metagenome | isolation source: marine sponge | host: Mycale hentscheli | place: New Zealand: South Island, Marlborough, Capsize Point | collected 2014-11-01
AGTGGCGCACTGCCTCCACTACTGCCAAGCACTCAAGCTCCTGAGCGCTGTAACGTTGCTGAGCCCCCTTCAACTGTTGGGAGAAGAAAGCCACCGGTCTCCATTCCTCATCCCTCTGCACAGACAGCACCGCACCGACACCCGATCCACAGGCATCACATTCCAACATAAAACAATCCTCCTTCTGAGGAACACACAACACAACAGAATCAGACAAACAAACACATAACTCACGGAAAGCCTCGTCCATCAGGTTCGTCCACATAACCCTCCCACTCCCTGGACCAGACGTATGGGGCGTCAAAACGGCAGTCCAATGGTGAATGCCGCAGACGAACCGACGATAGAAACCCACCAGCCCCAGGAAGCCTCTTAATTGCTTCCGACTCCTCGGTTTTGGGTGCTCCAAGATCGCTCGCACCCTAGCCTCAGGAACAGAGACTACACCATCCCCAACAAGGTGGCCCAGAAACTCCAATTTCCTCTTCCCAAATACACATTTTTTTCTCTTAACCGTCAACCCTGCCACCTTCAACGCCTCGAAAACCTCCTCCAACTGCCTCAAATGTACCCTCCAACTCTCCGACACCACCAACACGTCATCAATATAGACTCGAGCGTACTCCCAGCAATCCTTCAATACCATATCCATTAGACGCTGGAAGACAGACGGTGCGTTTGTCAGTCCGAATGGCATCCTCTTGAATTGAAATTTACCAAACGGACAGACGAACGCTGTCTTCATCCTGTCCTCCACATCTACCACAACTTGGTGGAACCCTTTCTCCAAGTCTAGTTTGGATAGCACCCGACCAACACCCACTCTCTCGACCATTTCGTCAAAGCCGGGTATATAATAAGGTTCCCGGACAGTGACGGTATTTACTCTTCTGAAGTCTACACACAGCCTGATGCCACCATCCTTTTTCTTGACTGGCACCAGGGGAGAAGCCCAAGGACTACAACTCCTTTCGATTATGTCACTCCTCTCCAGCAGTTCCAACTCTCTCTTAACGTCCTCTCTTACACCTAGCGGCACCGAGTAAGGCGTCTGCCTAATCGGTGGAGAACTACCCGTATCGATCTTCAGTTGCACCAGACCAGTGCAACCCGGCTTCCCCACAAACAAACACTCATACCTGCTCAACAACTCTTCCAATTCAGACTCCACATAACCTTCACATTCACCACTCAGTACATTTCTCTCACTCGTTCCCTCTTCTAACACTACATCTATCCTATTCACTTCCAACCTCTCTTTGTATTCCTTTAAACAGTTAACGTGCACTACCTTAGCATGCTTCTCAGTATCTACCTTCCCAATTCTGTAATTTACCTCTCCCATTCTCTCTCTCACTTTATACGGACCTTCCCACGAGTCAGCCAGCTTGCTTTGCATGCCTGGCACCCTATACAATACTAACTGTCCTACCTTAAACTCTCTTAACTTACACCCTCTATTCGCATAATTCAACCTACTTTGCTTGCTCTTCACCATCTTTACAGCAGCACACTCCCTCATTCTCTCTAACCTCTCAGCCATACACCTCACCCACTCACACACATTTAGCTTCTGACTATCTACTTCGTACAACCCGTGATACAGCGCATCCAAGGGCGTTCTAACCCTATATCCGAATACTAAATCGAATGGGCTGAACCCGCTATCTGCATGGGGCATTTGCCTCAACACATACAGCACAAAGTTCACCTGTCCTACCCAGTCTACACCCTCGCTCACACACTTTCCTAATATCCCTTTAAACGTACCATGCATTCGCTCGACCGCCCCGTTCGTTTCAGGGTGATACGGCGAAGTCCTCATCTTCTCTATACCCACTAAACTACATAACTCTCTCACTACCCTCCCACAGAACTGGCTCCCTTGATCCGATAGCATCCTCTCCGGGATAGAGGTCCTGGAGAAGATAGCCCACAGACCTTCTGCTACGGCCTTAGCGGTGATGCTCCTAAGAGGCACCGCTTCAGGCCATCTTGTAGCTAGGCAAACGTATGTTAAGAGGAACCTACACCCACCCTTCCCTTTGGGCAGGGGTCCCACCAAGTCTACCGCTACGGACTCGAAAGGCTCCGTTAACACAGGCCTCTCCACCACTGGAGCCTTCCTGGGTTTGTGCTTGCTACGCACCTGGCATAGCCCACACGTCCCACAATGTTCACATACATCCTTACTCATACCTGGCCACACAAAATATCTGGCTATCATCCTTGCCACTTTCTCACTACCTAAATGACCCCCCTTATCATGCACTAACACCAAGATCCTCTTCCTAAAGCCCTTTGGTACCACTAGTACGTCCCTGAATTCATCCCAAGCTACGTACTGACCCTTAACCAAGACACCCTTCTTCCACACGAATCCCCTCTCCTTCTTTTCGCCTAACTCCCTCCATTCTCGCAAACTCTCATCCTCCCTTAACTCCTTCCTAAACTCTTCCCCATCCTTGCCTTCTCTCACTGGACCTACTTCACTAGCTAACCCTCTCACTTCTCTCTCAATCTTCTCCTCACTTACGTCTACTCTATCTAGTTCCACTGGCACACCTTCGTCTTCCTTTCCCTTCGTGCTCTCGGTCGCCAAAGAAGGGTCAGCTTCAACCTCAGTCTCGCCTACCTCGGATTTCCGGCTACCCGATCCTTGCACGTCCTCAACTGGCTCAATCACACTCCACTCAGAAACTAATGCATCATCCTCACAGGCGTCTAGTTGCTCTTCCTCCCGAGCTTGACTCCTGGTCAACACATTCACGGCCTTACTCTCAGACCTCCTCATCACACTACCCTTATGTTCTTCAATAGCACCCCTAAAGGCTTCGCTCTCAGTTTGGTTGGTTACGTCAAAGGGCACGATGCTCACGACATCGTCCCCTATTCTATCGTCTATCACGGCCAACCTAGCAAACTCCAACCCTCCAATTTTGTAATTCACCAGGGTCTTTGTGTTGCCATGTACATCAGCTATATGTACCCGGCCACACTCCAAGCTATCCTTGGTCACTAGAGACCTAGGAATAACTCCTATCTCTGCACCTGAGTCTATCAACACACTACACTCCTTGCCATTCACAACGCCCTTAGCCATATTACCCCTCTTTGCCCCTACTATAATCTTCAACACTCTACCCCCATTACTCTCCTTCTTAACCGTACTTCCCACTCTCTTACTCGGGCAGTCAGGGCTGCGGTGGCCCTGCTTGTTGCATGTAAAGCAAGTCACAACCCCACCTGTAGCCCTACTATTGACACTCGACCCACCCGATTTGCCCTTCCTGCATTCAAAGGCCCTGTGGCCCCTTTCGCCACAATTAAAACAATTCGGCATAAAGCTGCCTCTATCGCTCGACACACTTCCCTGACTCCTGACTCCACTATCTCTAAAGCTCTTGCTCCCACTATCAATACTGCTTCCCAACACCTTGTAAAAATTCCCTTTCATCCTCCCAGACATCCACGTCTCCCATGCATCTCTTATGTCTTCTAGCTTACTGAGTTTCTTACCCTCCAAGAACGCTTTGCCCCCAGGTGGTATAACTCGTCTGGTGAGTGCTGCGGCTAACGCCCCAACACATTCCTCCAGCGTACTGCACCCCTGTAGGACACCCCTACATACCTTCTCTATCACTTCCACTACTTCAGACACCGATTTGGTTTTAAGGGCCTCTCCTGTCAACTCAAAGAGCTGATGACCGTAGGTGAGACTCGTCTCTCCCACAGTCTTCAAGAGGACCCTCTTAACCTCATCATAGTCAGCCCCATCATCTCTCAACCCTGATATTCTATTACATAAACGTTCTGGCAGGCGAGGAAACAGCCTCTCTGCCCACCTACCCCTACCGATTCCACACTCAGACATTATTCTTTCGAATTTGTTGAGATACCCCAACAACTCATTTCCATCATTATACACTCCCAACACCTTTAGCTTCTCTGCCTGCAATTCTCTCCTCTCCCTGTTATCCTCCTCTCTCTCTCGCTTTCTAGCCTCTTCAGCTCTACTTCTATCCTCATCGTTCTCCCTCAACTTACTCAACAGCTCTAACATCTCCAGCCGCCTAGCTTTATCTGCCTCAGCCCTGCTGGCTGCCTCACGCTCTTCCTTATCCGCCATGTACCTCAGCAATTTGTCAACCTCAGACTCTCTTCCCGTCGCCATGTTCTCCTCTGAATTTGATCCTGTCTTCTGTACTAATTCCTCTCTTCCTTGACCTTCCTCTTCTCTACTCCCCTCCTTTACTTCCTCTACCAACAAATGGCTCACCTCCGAACCCCCCTCGTCAGGGTAATGCACCCCGTCCCGAGATCTACTTGGGTACGGCGACCGTGAAACACCCTTTGGAGGAAGATGTGACGGCCGGTAAGTATCCTCGCTGTCCGCCGTTGGCGCACGCCGAACCGTCCGCTTCTTCCCACCAGCCACCTGATCCGTCATGGGAGGGAGAGTGTACTCGCCCTCTGAACAGACCTGTACAAAAAGAAAACACAATGATCACACTGGGCAAAAGACCCAATTAGAAATAGATGCACGCAGAGAGGTTTACAAAAGGTAATCACAATAAATCGTTCGCAACACAACACAACACCAATGGAATGGATGCCAGTCCCTCAGGTTCAGCAATACTGTCTGTGGTCCTGGATTCCTGTGTCTTCCGCCTCAGCTCCAACACTGAATGAGCTCCTCCGCCTCAGCTGGAAGCTCCTTATACGTGGATTGGTTTTAGCTCGAGTTCCGCAGTCCTCTTGCTTGGCTTATTCTCCTCGAGACGTCTCCCAAGAAGTGTCTGGTTCCAGTCTCCCTTCGAAGTTCTTCGCTGGAAGGTTGTGTTTCGTTCGAATTCCTTCGTCCGAATTACACACGCCTAGTGGCTCGATAGGAAGTTCTTCCTTCTCGTGTCCCACCGGATGTTTGCAGTAGTTCCAACGCTAAGGTCTTAACGCCAGAGCCTACCACGGTTCGTAGTTCCGTCGGGGAAGTTCTTCCACTTCGGATCCCACCGCTGCCACCAATTTTCTGTGGGGGGCCTCGCTCTTACGTTCGAGGCCTTAGCACAACAGACTCTTGGTGGACAGCTTATAGTCCGCTGCCACCAGAGTTCAGCGACAATAATGTCTTAGGTTATAATTCTTAGATCACAAGTACTGAACTGAACTACAACACGTGGCAAGAGGCCTGATATACATATTCCTCTCGCCAACAACCAATCAGAACAACACAGCCAACACACACACTGTACGCATGAGCACAAATAAATATCCTGCAGAGTACATGCACAAGGGCTGTTCCTGCCCAAGGGCTGATTACTACACACAAATGTTAACACATCACACCACACACAAATAATGTTCTATTCTCTTCTCTTTAGTCTTCTTCTTTCTTCTTCATCCTTCTCTCTTTTCCTTCATGTGGGAGGGACTGGGTCTGCACTCCCACAGTGACAGCATCACCATTCTGAAAAATAAAGAAGGAAATGGTTTTATACAAATTTTGGGTGAGACTACACATTTATATTATATACACATACATACAATGATACTTATTTTATATAACCTTATTGCAGACCATATATTCTACATTGATGCCAAAAAATCCTAAAATGGTCATTCTTTTGTGCCAATATCTGTGCCACACAATCACTTGAATTAAAGTTATCATTCCATTAATTTGAACAAACGTATTCACAAAAATAAAATGTCCTGTGGTGGTCTCATTATCATCATTTGTTGTTCCAAGCATCGTCTGATTCTATCTCTTATTGTCATAATGGATATAGGCTCTGTACCATCTAAGATAGCAGGTGATGTCAATGTGCTGGTGAGGGACTCTGGAATACATCTACCTTGGAAGTGATATGGTTCTGGCTTCACTTCCATCAGCAGAACTTGCCTCATTAGTAGGATTAGTTGCACCATCACTCTTCTACATTCAGGCTACATTATTGGCTCACTGAGAAGTGTTTTGTAAATACTGGTGGCAAAAAAAACACAGTTGATCTTTTTGACATTAGCTGGGAAGTTTTCTCCCTTCACCACCCACCACGTGTGCACATTAAGGGTGCCCGCACACAGCAACGCGCACCGCCTGTAGATTCGGACATTAATTTATTCCCCGCCAATACCCCACCATTCGATAATACGCGAGCAGAAACAATCGCGCAGTAGTAGCAGAAGTATACTTTGCGAAGTTGTGGTGTTTTAGTTTAGCTTCTTGTTGTCTTATATTCGTTTACAGCAACTCTCCATACGTCGTCTGAGCTCAGGCAGCAAGGTGCACCAGGCTGCCTCTCCACCAGTAGCCGTTCTCCAGACTATGCGCACCTGAACTCAAGTGGATGGATCCACCAGGCTCGATTTCTGTGGAGCGAAGACTTCCCAAGCTGCGCAAATCTAATACCTTCACCTTTGGCTATCTCCAATAAACTGCTCTCTCTTCGGACTCTCTTGTTATTGTTGTATTGATGTTTGTTTACTCTTGATATAGGCGGGCTCTTTTTAGAACCAATACAAACTAATTGAAAAAACAATTGCTCGCGTATTCGCAGTACGAGATATGGGGGTGGGGCTATTTCTTAAGAATTGCGAGTGGAATTAAAGTTCCAAATTTTGGGTCAGTTTTTCTTGGAATCTAATAATGAGAACGACACAAAAATTTTATACACGGGTAAACCAAAAAAAATGAACTGCACTACAACGAGAATTTTTTAATATTATCTTATAAATAGAAAAAATTGCGAATATATCATAAAGTAAATTGAAATGGATAAGAACTCGCTGTCTTGCAGTAGAGTATCGGCTCGGCTAGTAGTGCACCAAATTGCGGAGCTCCAACTTACCGCACCGCTCCAAAAAAGTGCCTCAAAGTTTTATAACCAGGCCCCAATATTTCTTCCAGATTCGCTCTAAAATTAGTGAGCGGCTCCTTCGGCAGGTACTTTGTCCTTGTGTTGTAGTGGAGAAGCCCCTGTAAGTATACAATAGTAGTAATCGTGCATAGCAACCATCAACAAAAAATTGCGTAGGCGGTGTGCGGGCACCCTTAATGTCAGATCAGTGAACCTTATAAGCACATTTCCATTTAAAATACTGTTTGCTTTAAATGTAAGGCGAGCAAGCTGTCCTTCTCCCTAGCTTGCTCCATACCGCTCACGGTTATTAAGCCAAACGGCCCCCCGAAACAAATTAAGTAGTTAAGGGCTCCACAAATACATGCCAGTCCAGATCCATGTTCTGTTCCTGTATCTATTTTCAATACCTCATCATGTTCTCCCTTAGCCTCACTTTCCCTAGAGCAGCGCAATTCATTATAATGATCGTTATTCATTGTATACCAAAGAATATATAACTCGTCTGGTTCCCTCTTTAATAGTATTGCTCAAGTCAACATGCACCTGTTAGTTACAATAAAGAAGTAGTTTAGTCTATTGGTAACAATTATACTCCACTGTGCTTTGTTAGGGACAATGTAAACAATGTTTCAGTCTGCCTCAAGGTTCCTACCCTGTAAATCCCAAAAGTCACCACAAATGTTAGTATTCAATTATATTATTAGTCTTGTGAACCAGCCGCTCACCACTCATAAAGGGGCGCGGCAAAGGGGAAGGAGAACGTCAATTAACTTTTGCCAGGTTTGTGAAATTGTCCCGGAATGCTAGGACAACCAATTAAGCAACACAGTTACGTGAGTATCACTCTTACACATTGACCACATTTACTCAACTCACACTTGCTGCATTATATTTCATGATTGTGTGCTCAGTAGACATCGTGCAGATCTATGATGTCACAAAAAAAATTAACTGCATTCCAGCATTCTCGGAAACCTGGCAAAAGTTATCAGACGTTCTCCTAGAACAGCTGGTTAACGAGACTACTATTATATGCAGTTACGAATGTCACATGTAGTCCATTACACATATATTAGCTATTCACTTAATACTGGAAAATATCACAAGACTATTGGTTTAGTATTATGCGGTGGTGCGAGTTGCAAGCATGTGCGCATATGCAGCCAAATACCTGACAAGCCCGTAGCAAGCAAATTTTGGTTGGTCAGGCCAGGATGTAGGTGTGGTCTGTGGTCAATTAATTTCCTGTATATATAATATATATTTATTTAATCATTTATTTGTGTCATCGCAATTTCAAGAAAATTACCTTCTGTCAACAAATCGACCCATTCAGCAGCCAAGTGCAAAGGATGGGATAAGACAATATATATTTTTTGTTTTGTTATACTTTTGTTATTTGTAGATTGATTACATGTATATATTATTTATGCATAAATGGTAATTGTTGACTAGCACTTTCCAAAAATATTCGATCTGTAAATGGAATCTCCAATAAAATTATTTACAACTGTTTTGAGACAAATGGCATCTGTTCTTTGTTTATGGGCGTGGAGAAGCATCAGATTATTTAGACCGAGGCTTACTTGGCAGAAAGGAATCAGAAGAAAACTTCCGAAATTGACGGATTAGCTATTATGGGCCGCTCAATGATAGCGAGCAAACCAATAAAGCTCCAGGTGAAAAATGGCGGAAAGAGAACCTAACAGTTGCAAACCTGGAATAAATCAGCGTGCATGCTCTCTACACACACACAGCAACTAAAGTGGGTGTGGCTACGAGGTGAAAATTGGTCCGGAAAAATCGGACGCTACGGCCACGAATATGCTCCACAAGTGAATAACAACTAGAAGGAGAACGTAACAGTTGCAAATCCTTGAACTTAGGCGCATGCTCTACGCAGCAACTTAGGTGGGTGTGGCTATGAGGTGAAAATATTGGTCCGGCCAAAACCGGACCAACCGGACCGCTTGCTACGGCCATGCCTGAGCATTTCAGTGTGCTGCTAAATCAAGAGAGTTTGTAATTTCTCCTCGAGCTAAAACTAACATGACTCCCATGATGCCGACCTCGTACCTATTCATTTGTTGATATGTTAAAACTGTCCAAATTGATGACCCTGTACCCGTTGTGCTGTCCCATTACCTTGGATGTCTAGAATTTACATGCTGTACTATATATGGAGAAAACTTTCTTTTATATTGATGAAACTCTTCATATCCTAGACTCTACTGACTTACCTTTTTGGATTCCTTGTTCAACTGGACTGGAGGAGACTGTGACTGCATGTTAGCATCACCAGAAGATATACCTGCGTATGGATCCAACTTCTTATACTTGACACTAGGAAGTTGACTGTCTCCATTTTCCTCATTCTCTGAGAACTTTCTCTTGCAATTTCTTTCCATGCTATTTACATTAAGAATTTATGTATTTTAAATCTTATATGTGACAGCTAACTAACAACAACAACAAAAAAACTAAGGTAAAAGAACTGAGGGCATACAACTAATAGAAATATGTGCAACCAAAGTGAACTAATCCATGCCCTTCCAAGAAAGAAATATTCCCAATCAAACAAGTGAAGACCATGTACCCTTTAATGGCACTCCCTCACCTGAATCGTTCTGACATCGTGTTCTGCTGGTGGAAGTGTTATCCTGGATAGCCAATAGTGAAATCAAGAGAACTTGTTAGTATTATAACTTCCGTTCCCTTGGTAAAAAAATATTTAATCATGTCACTACAGTAGCCACAATAGTAAGACATTTGAAGAAATTGGTCTGGTTCACACCTGCTGTAACAAAATATCTTAACTACCCTACTATCTCAAACAATATAGCTTGTATGAAGTCATTGGAAAAGCTTAATACAAAATCTACTACTAGTTGTTGTTTTGGGTAGACTATATTTTAGGTACTACACGAGACGCGACGTGTCGCGTTTTCATCGCGATTCATCGCTAGTGAAACACTCGCTATTCCTCTCAATTGAAAACAATTGTTTGACAAAAAAGAGCAAATTGGCAGCCCTAGCCCTAGCCCTAGCCCTAACCCCCTAGCCCTAGCCCTAGCCCTAGCCCCGAACTATTAGATGGTTAAAAGATAATGTGTTTTAAACACAAAGGATGGGTTAGTTGGGGGCTAGGGCTAGGGCTAGGGGGTTAGGGCTAGGGCTAGGGCTAGTGCTAGCCTAGGTTTAATTCAACGCATGCTTCCACTAGCGAGGAATCGCGGGGTGCTTTCGCGAAAACGCGACGCGTCGCGTCTCGTGTAGTACCTAAAGTATAGTCTACCCGTTGTTTTTTTCAATGATAAATTCTAATGAAGATCAGCATGCTCACCTTTTACAGCAGGTTGTCTCAGTAGTAAGTTGGCAATTGGAGCTGCTCTATGTACAAAATCCTCGCTTTTTACCACTTGTGAAGTAGTATTGCGTCGCGTCTCATTCTGCGTCCGCACACAACATCAGTCCAGCAGGCGCATGTGCAGCCACCCCCTCCCCCCCCCCTCTCCC
>WLWD01005281.1_pt1 | contig 10362 bp, 8 predicted proteins | sample 6712731 | NCBI WGS metagenome assembly WLWD01 (sample SAMN12718690, study PRJNA576275) | sponge metagenome | isolation source: marine sponge | host: Mycale hentscheli | place: New Zealand: South Island, Marlborough, Capsize Point | collected 2014-11-01
TGTAAACAAGAGCAGCCACTCCCACCTCTCCTTCCCAGCCCCGCCCACTGCTCACCCCAACATTGGCGAGCGTGCCGTCCACTTTGGTTGCCAGAGTCTGCAACTGATGAACATAAGATCTCGTGCTACAAGAACCTCGCAGCATCTCCACCACCTTCTTCACCTCTTCTCTCTTCTCCTCCACCTGCGAGACCACACCTGAAGCCTAAACCACGAGACACAACAAAAATCACATCACATTTCATATGTCCAGTCTACAGTTGCCGAGGAAGTACAATTCATTAACAACAATTGTGATAGAGACCCATAGCAAGCCTTTTTAAGGAGGTACAGTCAGAAATGGGTGTGGCTAAGATAATATGAGTGTGGCCAATTACTTTGTGGGTGTGGCCTGTCTATATTTAGAGTATGTGGCTTTTTTGTGTATAATTGTAGGCAGTGCCTTCACCAGTCAATTTAGCAAGAAACTTTAATGTTTTGCCAAAAAAAAAAAATCCAATTTTTAATGATTATTAAAATTAATACAAAATTAAATACTATAATGATACTCTATATATAGAATCGTAAATATGATTTCGTTCTTAGCACAATAATACAATGATCTTTAAAGAAGTTCTTTCCAAAATTACAAACATTTGGTTGATGAGGTATCTCTGGAACATCCATGGCTGGATTGCTCAGCTTGGAAGCTATAAACAAGGCTAAGCGTGGCCACTGTTGGCCGACCCTTAACTTACCACTCCCCTTATCAGCAATGGCTTCTGTGCATGTGCCTAGTAATAAATTGGCGTGGCATAAAAAGTGGTGTGGCCCAAGTTGCACCATTCACACCCTTTGCTACAACCCTGCCAAACATACTCTTGTAAAATCAATCTTTCTTAATTGAATCCGGCAAAGATTCTCAACAATTGGTTCTTAGTAATACTTAATTACTATATATGCTTTTAAGCTTAGTTTAAAGACGTTTGCTTTGCGGACTCATACACAATGAGTTCTGCAAGTAGAAAATAAATTTAAAAATGAAGACCTGTGCAGATAGTCTAGAATGTGACTCGATACAACACTCTGTTACGATTTTACATAAACATAGGACATTCTGATCCATACATTGGTTTAGGTTTGACCAAACTTCCTTGACAGACAGACCACTTCACCCTCATTATCCATGAACACTACCACATATAACTAAAACTCACATCCTCCAGAAGCAGTAAGAGCTCCAGACCCTGTGTCATCCGTCCACAAAGCTACTACGAGGCTAATTAGGGAAGGTGGCGGTGAGTCTTCTCAAGTTCAGCCTCCGAAGGAAGAGAGGGGGAGGGGGGGTTGGGAAGCAGTTGACTTCGTGTCAGAAATGAGGCAGAAACTGCACAAGAGAAACAAAGAGGAGGTGAGTTGTAATGCTGGAGGACTTCTTTGGGCTGAGTCCAGAGATGTCGCATCACTGGTCACTGCATTGGCTCTCTTTGGTCTAGGAGATGCATTCCATGCAGGTGCAGGTGGCTGGATGGGAGGGGGAGGAGACTCCATTAAACAAAACTGGAGGAGGGGCTATATTGAAGGGCACTGGAAGGGGAGGAAGAGGAGGTTTGTTAAATAGTAGTGGAGATGGAATAAGAAGTGGAACATGTTCTGCTGATCTCTCGTGCTCGTTAACAAGAGGTGCGGTGAGAAGAAGAAGAGGAGGAGCAGTTACATTCTAATTATCCAACACAAAATATAACTTAAGAACTGGGCCATACTTCAGAGTCCAATATATTGACCACAAACTCACCACACATTCCTAGAATAAGTGATAGCCAGTGACAGACTGTGAGACTCTTATTAGATTCCATTGCACTGATCACCAGAAAATGTGGGAGGACTGACGCTGAACACCCGGGACAATAGTGCAGAGTGAATTTTGAGAGGGTATAGAAGTGAGTATAGTTCAGCTTAAAATGGGTGTGGCTCAGATCAGAAGTGGGTGTAGCTCAGATGAGTAGTGGGTGTGGCTCAGAGGAAAAGTGAGTGTGCCTCATATGAGAAGTTGATGTAGCTTAGATTAGATGCTGGTGTAGATCAGATAAAAAGTGGGTGAGGTTCAGATAAAAAGTGGGTGACGTTCAGATAAGAATTGTGTGTGGCTCATATAACAAGTGGGTGTGGCTCAGATGAGAAGTGGGTGTGGCTCAGATGAAAAGTGGATGTAGTTCAGATGAGAAGTGGGTATAGCCCAGATATAAAACACAATACTGTCTGTTTCTGTTCTGAAGAAGATAGTCTCTATGAGCACAGTGTATAAGTTTCTTTATGTTTAAAGTAGAGACAATGTTCTTTGTGGACACTCTGGATACAGCCCAGATGAAAGTGGGTGTGGTTAAGATGTGATTTGTGGAAGAGCCTACTGTAACCAATTTCTGTGTGTACATCTGTCCTGTCCATTGAGTGTAAATGTAAACTATCAGTCAATGTAGTAGTAGTAGTAGTAGTAGTAGTAGTCATCCAGTACTGAGAATGAGGCCGGATGGGAGGGGGAGGAGGAGGGGGTGGGGCTCCATTAAACTAGCAGTCAATGTAGTAGTAGTAGTCATCCAGTACTGAGAATGAGGCCGGATGGGAGGGGGAGGAGGAGGGGGTGGGGCTCCATTAAACTAGCAGTCAATGTAGTAGTAGTAGTCATCCAGTACTGAGGATGGGGCTGGGAGGGAGGGGGAGGAGGAGGGGGTGGGGCTCCATTAAACTAGCAGTCAATGTAGTAGTAGTAGTCATCCAGTACTGAGAATGAAGCTAGGGAGGCAGGACACTGATAAAACCAGAAACATGCCACGCCTACATTTTAATCAGTACTTATTTATGTCACAATAATGTGAAGATACAAGTTTTGGCATGCGTGAAATAGTGACATAGTCATTGTTGTAATATAGTTCTAGTAGATGATCACAACTACTACAACATGGAGATCCATTCCTTAGAGCTGAGTGATGAGGATTATCCAAACAACGAAGTAGATTCAGTGTCAACATACTCTTATATTGCCATCCACTGACTAGAACTGCTGCACCATCTATGCCAATGATATTAAAGCTGATATCAAGATGCCTCAAATATCTACAATACTTCATTATAGCAGATATGTGAGCTACTCCATCAGATCTGATATTATTACCCCTAAGATTCAACTCTTGTAAGTTAGTACAATGTTGAAGTCCCTCCTCTAGGAATACTAGACCACGTGTGCCAATGTTATTATAATAGATGTCAAGTTTTACTAATTGTTTGCACTTCTCAAGTCCTACACTCAGACTTGCCATACCATCTACACCTAACTTATTATCACTAAGACATAGTGTATGTAGAGAATCTCCACACATGACATCTACCAGAGATATAGGAAATGACTTTCTACTACTGAGTCCAATATGTTGTAGATGGTTACACTTTATCACCTGACTCAGTGCAGTCACACCTTCTGAAGCAATGTCATTATGACTCATATCAAGTTCTAGTAAGTTAGTGTGATCCTTCAGTGCCTCAGCTATAGCTATTGCTCCTCTATCACCAATGAAATTATCAGATAGATCCAAATTACGTAGTTTCTTACAATGTTCTAGCATTCTACTAAGAACTTGTGCACCATCTGAACCAATGGAACAGCGTCTTAACTTCAGAGTGTGTAGATTAATCCAAGACTCAGGAGTACCAAATAATAAACTGACATTATCAAAGCTAATCTCAATAAGAGACAATTGAAGAGATCTAAGTTGAGTGCAACACTTCACAGCATCTAATAATCCAGAATGTAAACTAGTTACATAATCACTAGATAATGTCAGACTATGTAATGACTTGCAGGAATTGATACAATCAATGATCATTAATACAACAATCAATGTGATGAAGAATTGGCAAATGCTGTACGATTCTACACAAAGTTGGTACAGTGTCTTCACTAATAGAAACACAGTACACTTCCCTAACATTCCCAACACATTGTTGGTCTACTACTAGTTTCTGAATGTTGTAAATATTAGTACTGGATACATTTAGTGCTGGTAAATTCCCACAGTACAAAGCATTCTTCAGAGTATCTACATCTGTCTCACTAACACTATCCCACGATGAAGTCAACTCCATACTTCTTATTCTGGTTCTTGTTCTTAGCTCTAAGACTGTATCAATACCTTCCTCTGTAATATTCACATTATGAAGATACAGATCTAGGTTAGGTAGACTCTTTGCAGCTTTAGCTATGGCTACTGCTCCTTTATCTCCTAGACTATTCCCCTGCAAGTCTAATCTTCTCAGACTGGTACAATGGACTAGTGCATCTGCTAATGCTGTGGCTCCTGAGTCACCAATAGAGTTACACTCAATAGACACCTCCTGTACTACACTACATTTTGATAGGCAGCCAGCTAGTGCTATAGCTCCTGAGTCACTTATTCTGTTAAAATCGAGCCCCAGATTCTCCAAGACTGAAGTATTCAATGCGTTGGCCAGTATCTCTGCTCCTTCATCACCAATACAACAATTAACAAGAACTACTTCAGTACAGTGAGATAACCTCTCCTGAGGGAGAGAAGGAGAGTTTTGTAAGTTATACAAGTGTAACCATAACTTATGATTGTCCTCAATTCTCTGAAAGTTAAAAGCACAGAGAAGTATTCTCTTCAACATGCCATGACTTGTGACAGTTTTATTATCAGAATAATAAAATACTTTATTAATTTGTTTACTACCAAATGCTAATTGTTTTAAAACTTCTGGATGACAAAAATAAATACATCCGTGAGTAATTTTTACAATTTTAAGATGGGGAAGTGTAACTCCAGTAGTAAGACATTCTATTCTGGACTTGTGTAGTGATATACACTCTATATCTAACTCCTCCAAGTTAGGTAAGTGAGACAACAAATTATTCAATGGCTCTACTACTACTACATCCTCCAGCCACAACCTACTAACCTTTAGACTCTTGATGGACTGAAGTTTGCTGGTAGTAACCATAGATACAAATAAGTTGACTTCATCATCCCTCATACCCCTATTAAAGTCTATCTTTCTTAATGGTTTAGTTGTTGTATTAATGACATAGCTTTGGGCAATAACATCAGCAATGACTAAAGTGCTATCTAGACTGACTATTTCATCTTTTATAACCAGGTCACATATCTCAACTAGTTGAGACTCATAGGCACACTGAAATTCATTAATGACACTATTACTCACGATCTGTTTCAGCCAGTCTATAGTTGTTGAATCTGCCAAACCAAAATAGAATCTCCAAACATTGTTAAAGCTATGTTTATACCACAACATCTTATCTCTTAACTGAGTTTCGTGCATGTGAAATGCTGCTAGAAACTCTTGTAGACTCAAATGACTGAATGTGTAAAAATCTTCACTATAATAAAGTTTAGATTTGCGTTCTACTGTTAGCAACCCTAGAGCTGAGTCAGTAAAAATAGAAACTGGAGCATCGCTCTGGCTGACAACTTGCTGGGAGTTAATAAGCATATCAAATGCTATCTTACATAAGGAGCTAAACAATTCTTTAATTTCACCACTTAAGTTCTTCAGTGACCTTACATGGAGCTCTTCTCCTTTACGTGCTTGATGTTTTGCTATAGTGGTGATTATAAATTGTTCAAGGATTTGTGTTTCTCTGTGAGGGATATCTCCTTCAAGTTCACTAAACAAGAAACATATCATAGCTGCATGGACTGGTAGGTAACACATGTGAAGAACATTGGGATGCTGGTCTAGAAATTCAGTCATTTTGCAAGCCATGCAAGGAGAACAACCATTGAATGGGTAAGTTCTTACATAGCTGTAGATCTGATCTTTTGAAAACCCTACAACTTCTATTCTTGTTTTACACATTCTTTTTAATTTCTCAGTAGCCACAGGGCGTGATGCTACTATAACCATGGAGTGAGGAAGAAAGGTCTTTGAAAACAACAGTTGATCAATTACTAAATTCTTCTTAGACTTGATAGGATACTCATCTAGTCCGTCTAGAATGAAGCACGCTCCTTTACCCTTCCCTTCTCTGAGACATTGTTCAACAATCTTACTAAGACCCTCGCCATAAAATATCTGAAGTAAGTCTAGTAAACTCTTCTCTCTCCCTGAAACATTCAGTAATCTAAGAGTTACTAGAAACACTATTTTAGCTCCTTGTAAGACTTTCTTTCCTGTGGCCCAATCTCTAGTTAACTTGTTCACTAAAGTTGTCTTCCCGCTACCTGGACGACCTTCAACAAGAACTAAAGCTCCTTCCCTGTATTCTCTAAACACCTCCTCATACTCTGCTACTTCCTTGCTCTCTACAATGTCGTCCATGTCTCCGCGAATTGTATAATAGTTGCATGTACTCATGGGTTTCTGCTGGATAAGAACTAGATTGATAAAAGTGGGATTACCTACAGGAGGCCAGGAGTCTTGAGGTACGTCTCTGTCTGTGAGAGAGTAGAATTCTAATAATTCTTTCTTCTCTGGAGGATATATGACACTCAGACTTATCTCATCACTACATTCAGTCTCACTGCCTCGACTAACTCTACAAGAATACTTCCCTTCTGTACACTGGCTAGCTCTGTTGATGTATAGTATGTTACTACACACACCACAAAAATCAGCTCCATCAAGTAAAGGTTTGCCATCTTTACTCCACTGGTAAGATTTACACCCACTACAACTAACTTGTACCTCTAGAAGTGTGGACTTGCCCTCAGCTACTTCAGTATCATAGGACTGATATTCCATAAGAGGCACACCTCTCAAACATGGCAGTTTAGAAGGTGGACTATCTAATGGACTAGAAAATGCATCTAAATGTTGAGCCACATCAGGTAATTGTACTAGACCACTAGACAACACTGTCTTCAGACTAGTTACTGTGGTACTCTTAGCATCTTTATATTTGCCTGTAATCCATGCATTGAGCAGTTTAGATAACTTGAGAGGATTACTCCCAGCACTTCTACACTCTTCCCTCACATATTCAGGCACACCTAGTGCTACACCAATCTCCTCCCACTTGTGACTAGCAGCCACAATTAGCTCAGCCAGATCTGAGACATCTTTAACCGAAATAAATCTATCTCCACTGGACCCACTGTTGTCTAAATTTTCTACAACCAAATCTTTCTTCATAGTTTGACATACCGTTTCTACTTCCCCTCCATGTTTACTTAAGACTCTAACAAGCCTACCATAAGCATTTTCATCTTCTCTAACTCTCTCATAAACATGTTGAAATAAATACCTGACCTTAACCTCATGCTCCAGGTGGTTGAGATCCAGGGAAGCGAATTTGTCACCAGTATCTTTAAACAGCACTCTGTTTTTCAGGAGATCCCTAGCTAGCTTGAGAAGGTCCACACTATACAGTGAGGATTCTAAGTCAGTCCTGTATTTCAGTAGCACTTGAAAATAAGCTGAAGACATTTCAGATGGTTGCAAATTAGACAAAATCGCAACATCCGCTCTAAGGTCGACGGGGGGGGGGCTAACGTAACTTCCCGCAACCGACCGTGCGGAGCGAGTTGACGCTTCTTTACCTCTTTAATGCAGTAGAGGCACATTTTGAGGATCACTGACTAAAAGTTTTCCTAATAGTTGATCAGCCCCCCTCAACTAATGTTTCTGTGACTATTTACCAGTAGGTGCTAATAGATAATTATTGTACATTCTCAGCATTCACAGAAATAATTAGTTCATTAGAGAGTTCACTATCAGAGTTCCACTGTATTTTACTCTACTATTATTTCATTCTCTCTTCCTGTATCACGGTCTGTACATGTATCAAATATTTTTCCAAACACAAAAAAAAAAGGTGGGGCAAAAGTGTATATAAAAATCATAGGAAAAAAATATTGCTAGTGATATACATATGCATACAATTACCATGGCAACCACTGGATGTGTGTGGTACATGTGGGTAAGGAATGCAACATGTATGAGATGTGATATACAATCACAAACAAGAGACATGTCCTTACTTAAAAACAAACAAACAACCAACAACATAATATAAATAAGTTTCTTAGTGTAGACAGTCCCAATAGTCAGGCAACAAGAATCAAGAGGCAGAAGAAGAAGAGCTGAAGATGTCAGGACAATCAGACCAGCTGCCAGAGAGTTTGCACTTCCAATATTTGCCATTGAACTGGTGGTAGCTGATATTGGTGTCCGGGTCATATTGCATGTCAAACCATCTACAGGACATAAACACACATCACTCAGTATAATCTAACAAGACATTAAATAGCACTCCACTCCATGCCATTGTGAAGTTCAGCACGAACACAATCTTAGCAATGAATATACAGCATCAGCTAGTAACTAGACAAAGCCTTAGTTGGTTAAAGAATGCTACCAGGGTACTAACTTAGCTTCTTTATTTTAGTGTGAGTATCCCTCAACTACACATGTGGTGCCAGTTTCAAACTTAACGATCACTCGACTTGGGTATACAACTGAATTTTCAATATTGATGTCCACTTACCAAACAATTAGACAGGTTAAACTGTTAACTACAATTCGACTGCCACAAGTAAGTGAACATTGGGAGTGGAAATAGGATGCTTCTATAATAAACTTGTGCATACAAAGAACTCTGCTAGTCATTCAGGGAGATGTCATGGGGTTCTTGCATAAAACAGGTGAAATGATGGCTTCATTCCTAATCAAGGTGATGAGCACAAACACACACACACACTCACTCACACACACACACACCACAAATACTCACAGTGGCTTCCACTTTTCTTTCTTGGCTTCCCTCTTCTTGCGAGCTGCTCTCTGCTTCTCCTCGAGTCTGTGTTTCTCGCTAGAAGCTTCATCCACCAGCCCCTCCTCCAGCAGCCGTTGGTCCGGTCTCTTCCTAGAGTCTGTGGGGCAAGTCACTGAGTCATCTTCCTCATTCAGAGTCATGGCAAACTGCGTGAAGCCATACTGACGCTCTGAGTTGGGCATGGGGTCACGTGCATGCCAGAGCTCCTTCACACCTGTGCCATCTAAATCACCAAGAGGAAGGGGGATGGGGAGGGGGGAGTTGACAGTGAATGAATAGAGATATTCAACCTGTGTATGTTACACAGTCTGATTCCTTGAAAGTTATGCCGTCACTAATAGATATCCTAGATAGTACCCACTAATTAATAAAGCAGCAATGGAAGGGCACAAACATTACCAAACATCAGTAATACAGCGTGACTAAAAATAACTGAGGCACTGACATCTACCCTACTCCTAATAGTTATGCAATTAAATTTATGCCCCTAAATTATAGCTTCAGTGATTCATTGACAGTCTGTAGTACAAACAATGAAAGAAAAGAAAATCAACAACTACAAAGGTGAGTTTAGTTTCGCACTCCAACCTTGCACTAACCACATAACAGGCTGGTCACAGCCACCATGTAGCAAATACTACTCTATACCAACAATGATAATAATTTCGACTAACTATACCTGGCTTCTTCCTGGTCATTCCTTTGTCCCAGGCCCCATGCAGAAGGTACTGGACTTCTCCATTGCTGTCCAGCACTTTCCCATTCAGCTCTCTGTACCTCTCCTTGGCTTTGCTGTAGGGCACCCAGTTTATGACTGCCTTGTCACCGGTATCATGGCAGTTCACCACCACCTCAGCCTCCTGAGCAATACATAGGTCACATGACCATTACACAGAGATCACATGACACAACACAGTCGATTGATCTATCCCCATGGGCTACTTAGACTAGATCACATGATCATACATAGATAGTCCCTGCTTCCCCAGCTAATCACATCAGCAACACATTTATCTCCCAGGAACATTTATTCAATTGACCTCCTTCACCAGATTTGTCTCAATCATCCAAACAACTATTGACCAGCAGATATGTAATGAGCACACACACACACACACACACACAGTCACCATCCTTCTATTTCATCTCATATAGGATGAATAACTCTCTATTGGTGGGGAATGGGCCACAGCTAGAAGATGCAGATATTCTTTTGATCTCACACCCACACATTCACCTCATCCCACTCCAAACTAACACACACACACACACATTCACTCACCCTTGCCAAACTAACACATGCACATGTTGTGTTGCTGGAGGTACAGGCAGTTTCAATACTGGACTTTATTTATAATTCTGGGGGAGATGTTTGTTAGAAGTGTGGTGGGCCTCCAGCAACACAACACCTCCAGCAACACAACACCTCCAGCAACGCAACACCTCCAGCAACGCAACACCTCCAGCAACGCAACACCTCCAGCAACGCAACACCTCCAGCAACGCAACACCTCCAGCAACGCAACACCTCCAGCAACGCAACACCTCCAGCAACGCAACACCTCCAGCAACACAACACC
>WLWD01004058.1_pt1:7500-10258 | contig 10258 bp, 6 predicted proteins | sample 6712731 | NCBI WGS metagenome assembly WLWD01 (sample SAMN12718690, study PRJNA576275) | sponge metagenome | isolation source: marine sponge | host: Mycale hentscheli | place: New Zealand: South Island, Marlborough, Capsize Point | collected 2014-11-01
TCCGAAGGCAGTGGCAGCCCGGGCCGGCGGCGTCGCTCACGGGGCTCTCACCCTCTCCGCCGCGCCTTTCCAGGTCGACTTCGACGGCGCCAACCCGGGACAACGGCTGCCTCTCCAGGCCACAATTCTCCGACGCCCGGCGTCGGGGATTTCAGGCTCGAGCTGTTCCCACTTCGCTCGCCGTTACTGAGGGAATCCTGGTTAGTTTCTTTTCCTCCGCTTATTGATATGCTTAAATTCAGCGGGTGATCTCGCCCGATCCGAGGTTCGAAAGAAAAAGAGAAGGAGGGAGAGAAGGAACGAGTTCCTCCGCCCCGAGCGCTTCTCCTCTCGCCATCTCGACAGCTCCGCCCCTCCAAAAAAGCTCGCCGCACGCGAAACGGAACCGGGCGCGACGAGAGATACCAGGCGAACCCGCGTGGCGCTCGCGCGACGGCAAAGCTTTTTTTCCACGGACGGGCGAAGACTGCCGAACTTTCGCTTCAAGGGACGCCCCTCTCGGGACGACGACCTCAGCGCGGTCCACGCCCTCGCTCCGAAGAGACGGGGTAGAGGTCCAAGAACAAAAAGAACGCTCGGACGGACGTGCGCCCGGGGATGCCGGGAGCGCCATTTGCGTTCAAAGACTCGATGATTCACTGAATTCTGCAATTCACACTAGGTATCGCAGCTTGCTGCGTTCTTCATCGATGCACGAGCCGAGGGGTCCACCGTTAGAAGTTGTATTTTTTTTCGATCAACGCAACCAAAACTCGACGCATAACAAACAGACGGAAAACGGGGGCACGGGAGCGCGAAGCGGGGCGCGAGGGAAGGCACAAGAGTTCCCTCGCCTTAGACCCGGCTCTCTTTTCTCGGAAAAAGAAAGGGCCGCAGGGAACCCCGACAGACGGCTCTCGAACCCGGTACTGTGCACGTGGGTCTCGGCAGAAAACCAAAGACTCTAATGATCCTTCCGCAGGTTCACCTACGGAAACCTTGTTACGACTTTTACGAAGCAATTGGTGTGAAAACACCTTTTTCCATAGGTCGAAACTGCCTTAAGTCTGGCCACAAAATGCCCCCTGCCGTTAGTCACCGTCTGAAAAGACGCGATCATTTCCGCCTCACGGACACCCGTAGGCCTTTCCACCTTTTCAGCCTTCACTGCTATTGGAGCCCGCCGTGGTAGGTAGACCAGACCGCTCGCTCCGGCGCCCCACCTCTCCCTTACACAACCATTGAAAGCGGCTAGCCTCTAAGTTCCGCAAGCAGATCCAACCTTTCGGGCGATGCAGTCAACAGGTGGCACGCAAGCCGATCGACAGAGAACACCTGCTCCAGACAGGGAGTCCCCACCCGAGCGTCCCCACGGCCAGCCATGGCCAACAAGTGAGGAGGAGGGGTCAGCACACCAAACCAGATCGATGGTATCTCTTAACAGCTGAGAGTTCTCCGAATAATTTGTACCGCTGAGGCTAAAACTTCACATTGACAATGACGAACCAGCATTCTGATTTCACTTGGGGTGAAGATGTCTACCCGCGCCAGTTCCCTGCCAAAATTGAAGATGACACCAAGATCCCCCACCACCAACGGAACGACATTCACCCTGTAAGTTGGAAACTGCAGGCCCAGACCTGCTGCCAACTGCTGATACTTCCTGCGTTTTTCGTCTTCCCGCTCAAGGATGAGCGGCTCCCAAGCGCAGGCGACCTCCATAACCCAAATCACTCTTCGGTCGTGCACAGTCAGTATCAGGTCCGGCCTGTGGGCTTCAGTCCTCTGGTCCGTTGGATGGGTGAGATCCAGTTCAACTTTAGCACGGGAGTTCTGCACAATGCCAACACCAGTCCAGGTCTCGGATCTCCACAACATCGAAGGCGGTAATCTCAACTGGAACTTCCGGCTCACGGCCAGAAGGAGTTGCAATACCACCCTGTCATGGCGCCGCTTGTGGAGTGTGAAGTTCAGCACTTTACATGACGAGAGAAGATGACCTATCGTCTCGTCGGCCTTACAACACACTCGGCAGCTACTTCCGGTTTTTACTTTCAAAATCCGTTTCCTGTATACCTTGGTGTGGACCACCCCGTCTTGGATCGCCACTATCAACGCTTCTGTTTCACTGCGAAATCTACCGTCAGCCAGCCAGGAGTGAGTAGCCTCAGCCGATGCACCCTCCTGTTGCCACTGCTTGTAGTACTCCCCATGGATTATTTTCCCTGCAAGACGAGCGGCACTGGCTGCCATCTGGGCGTTCTGCACGCACTTGGACACGCGGCGAGATGGGACCGGCCTGTTATCCAAGAGCATACCCTCCCTACCGATGACTATAGGGAGCTTGTACCTCGCAAATATCTGCTTTGCCAGCTTGAACAATGACCATCTAGACCCATTCTCCAGAAGCTCATGTCCCTTCCGTATGGCTCGGCAGTGACTGTCTCCCGCATTGGCCACATACGCTACTGTAGAGGTTACCGACCGCTCCCAACAACTTTCGAGGCTAGTTAGGCCTCTTCCGCCCTTACTTCTCGGTAGGTAAATCCTCTCCAGCGACGCATTATAGTGGTGGCTTTTGCACTGTCGCAGGATCTTCCGTGTCGCAAGATCTAACTGGCGCACTTCCTTCCTGGTCCAGCTGAGACAGCCAAAATAGTATCTGTACAAGGATACTGCCCAAATGTTGGTAAGATTTATTTTCGTTTTTCCGTTCAACTGCGTACTCCAGACTCTGCGGAGTCGGCTCAAATATGCGACCTCTAGGTCTTTTTTCAGA
>WLWD01005577.1_pt1 | contig 10258 bp, 8 predicted proteins | sample 6712731 | NCBI WGS metagenome assembly WLWD01 (sample SAMN12718690, study PRJNA576275) | sponge metagenome | isolation source: marine sponge | host: Mycale hentscheli | place: New Zealand: South Island, Marlborough, Capsize Point | collected 2014-11-01
TGCGCTTCTTTGCCACTACTTTCTAAGCTTATTCAGGTAATTCTGTTATTGTTAACTCTTCATGCCTAATCATTGCTATTATTTAGCGATTTCCTTCGCAAATCATCTTTACCTATACTCATATATTTACTCGCTCGCCATGCATTTGCGCTATTCGAGCGCACCACTAGTTATTATTAATTGTAATAATAATATTAAAGTACTACAGCATAGCTGACCTCTTGTTTTGATTGGACATCATTGAGCAAATGCATCTTCCCAAAGTGAACCAGTCTTTGCTGATATTGTTGGCCTTAGTCATGCGAGTACCGTAGCCCCAGACTTGTTGGATCTCTCTGCTCCTGCCAGGTCTACAATGGAGATCCTGTCAACAAAGAGAGAAGACCTACTTTTGTTTTCTTGGAGGAAATATGCCAAACTAATAATTTGTCTGACGTTCTATGTGTTCTATTAATAAATTCATTGAACACTGCTGACTATCAGCAATAAGGTAAACAGCTAATGCTATATCGTTCTCGTGTAACCAGGCTTCTAACCACTACCGTGAGCTTGGTGGTTTTAGTGTGTTCACCTGGTACAGTAGTTAGACCTAATTGTACACAAACAGTGAACTATTAATAGACCTGTAGTACTATAAGTTATCTAAATGTACATTGATAAAAAGAATAGTTGTATGAAGAGTATGAAGTATATCCGAGATATATATCAGAATATTCCATTGCAATTTAGACACGATCAACCAGAAGTCGACATACCATGTGTGGCTAAATAATTTACTTCCAGTCACTCAAAAGGGAGGTTCTACCAAACCCCCCTTGGCTACGGGATGTTGTGAGAAGTTTTCTTTAAGAGATAGGACTTTCTTTTTTTTTCTTTCTTTAATTGTGTTTTCTGGGTACAGCAGACAATAATTGTAGCTGGCAGAATGCATCTTATATAGTAGTATACATGTATGCCATGCACTAATTAATTTGCCCCCCCCCCTCCCCACTTACATGGTACCTGGCCATTTAGTCAACCCCCTTAAAATATGGGATAGCTGGGCTATCTCTCACCATTGTACAATGTGAAGCCCAGATGATGGGAGGTTGACTATGACTGGTCACTTTTAATCGGGCATATAGCCAGTCCAACTAACCTTGCTCCATCACACTATTAGACCACAATGCTGTACACAGGAGTGTCCATAACACATTATAAGTGCTTAGCTATGTAGACTAGATCTAGACAAATCCATCAATCAAAAAATGAAGTTCATACACAATACATATCACAGCACTGAAAGGTTGAAGTGGTACTAAAGAAATAGTGTAAGAGAGAAATGAAAATGACCAGATGGTCTGAACATGACAGAGGTTATTCCCCCTTGAGAATTTTTTTTAATACATTGAACAAATTATCAATTTGATACTTTGATATGCAGGGTTTCTTGTTGATGAATGAACGAGTTATGTCACAGTGGGCACGCTCAGTGCAGAAGTTTGACGAACATACTTGACAGCACTGCCAGTATTAACAATGAAACTGAGCCACTCACCGGCGTGCATCCAGATACTCTCGCACCTTTCACTGTGGCATAATCCTTGAACTCAGTGGAAATAACTTCATTCTCAGTAATTCCCTCGCCTGATCCGCTGTTCATGGTGGTGTACTGAGTGCTGACATTTCTAGGCACCAGCGACAGACCCCTCCCCTCCAAATCATCGGCTGACATGAAACTGTTCGTCATTATGACCAGGTCTTCCCCAGACCCGTTGAAGCGCTCCTCAACTTTGCGTAGGATGTGTGTAACAGGGCAGTGGCTTAAGGATTGTGGAATGTTTGCTATGAAGTAAAGTTTGTGCTCGCTGCAGGAGACGGCAACTTGTTCCAAGTTTTCGTTCTCAAATGGGCACTCTTCATAGTCTCTCCTGATGCCGTCTGCGATATCATTCTGCAGCCAGTAAGTCAAGCTGTCAATCTGTAGTTATATGCAAAATTAGACTGAGAGAGGCTAACATGTTAAAACACAGTGGAGAATTGGGGTTTCTTTACTAATTGCAACATGTAGTTTTCATGATTAAACAAAAAGCAATTCTTAGAAAATCCAGAAAAGTTTACACGTAAAGAAGAAAACACTAACTAGTGGTGTGCTTGAGTACAAATGGCGAGCGAGCATTAAACTACACTATTGTTAAATTTGATTTAACAACTAACACTCAAGCTACTAAAATAAAGTCGAGTTATTAAATTACGTATGCGGTCAATGTCATAGTAACCGCTCCCGCAACTGTTTGAATTGAAAAAGAAGCAACAAAATCAAATCACGTTATTTAAAATTTTCTTTGTGATATTCTTAATAGTAGTTGTAACGCACAATACTTTCACACAACTGAACATACCAACGCAATACCTTCCTGGTAATCTAGTGGACAATGAATTTTAAGTAAATACTGTTGAGTAGGGCTTACAACTGTGACAAATAGCGTATTAACTTACCACCGCCACTAACTCGAATAGAAATGGAGCTGCCATAAGTTTTTTATTTTAACTGCACCCGCAAAACAATTCAAAGCCGTAAAAAATTCAATTTCTAAGGTGATACGGGTAATGGTCGCTACACCAGAGGATTCTGTTTAGTGAAGTCTGGGACGGGGTCGAACGCGGAGCGAACACAAAAATAAGGAGGGTCAAAGTACAAAATGACATACATATGTCCAAACATAATATCTAAATAAACTAGTGGTGTGCTCGAATAGCGCAAATGTATGGCGAGCGAGCAGACTCTTTTTACAGAAAAATAGGACAGAAATTACATCTAACTGTAGTGCACAGTGTAACCCTTTCCATTCTCAGTTAGCATCAGAGAATCTAAAGTCTCTGATCCCAGACTAAACTAACAGAATTACCTGAATAAACTTCGAAAGCAGTGGCAAAGAAGCGCAGCTTGACAAAGACTTCACAATTGTTTCAAGAAGAGAGTAGCTATAAACTTTTTGGTTGAAACAAAGTTGGGTAAGGCAGTGCAGCAGGATTCTCCGCGCTCGTTAATTGAAAATAAATACTGGAACTGTGAACGCTTTACCTAACTTACGTAATTAGAAGCGCGGGCGAAAATTTTTGACGTACGTATACATACCTATATATATATATCTGAAATCTCAATTGAACACGACTGATTCAGCTTCTGCTTCGCTTTCTGGGAATAAATCAACAATCTCTCGAGCGCACATCGTTCGCAAGCGATCCCCTATTTCCTCTTTTTTCACCCTGTAAATGCGCCTCGCCGCTACGCTCCGCCAAGTCATGGTCTCTCAAATATATTAACACACACCACCACAAAAACAAGCACTCTATGACCCCACAATGCAGCTCCATGATCTGGGTTTTTTTTCGTTCACCAATAGACCCGTACGCCACCCTAGACATAGGACAGGGAAGAAATGGAACCAGAAGATAATGTAAGTTACTGGATTTGCATACTTACTAGTCCCACCTGGAAGAACACCACTAAATTGTATCCAACGTTTTTAAAAAAAATTCAGTCTTTTCTTCATGATCACTAAGTGTCTTGGGATGCTCTGATTAACCCATCCCATATGTTATTAATTAATTAAGCGCGCACCAAGACTAGCTTTCACCCACACCCACAAATCTGCCATAACAACGGGCCCACCATTCACAACAAAACACTTCTTTGTGTTCTCTTTCCTGCGTACTCTTATCCACATAATTCACGAAGGTGCTACTTCTACATGCATGCACGGGTTGTTTTGCCTCTCCATTTACGTCCCCTCGTCATAACAACCCCATCTTCCCCTCATGACTTGGCAGACTCTCCTACCGGGATGGGGGGGCAATCCTGTTTTTCAATTTGATAAATAAGGTAACTCAACCAAAGGACTGTAAATATAACGTATATTTGAATGTGTAATACCTGACGAACCGTTACCGATCCCGGTGTAAACGTGGTACTCGCTCTAAGGGATCTGCATCCATGCATTTATCCTCAGTTCCCCTACTTGTACGAAAATCTGCCGGAGTCTTTCAGGCTCCCCCGAAGCCTCCACAACCCTTAGGTCCAGCAATCATGGTGGTGGTCCACTCAACTTCAGACGGATTTGCACCACAAAGGTAAATCCAAAAGATAAAAGCCCACCCCCACCCCACCCCCCCCCCCCAACTGCTATTTCTGCCACTAAACTAGCTGTTAACAAAACAATTATTTTTTAAGCATAATTATCGTGTGTAGCACAACAAAAGTATTTGGTGTTTTGAGCCAGTTCCAAATGGTTAAATGTATTTATGCCAAATGATCAAGATGATGTCTACTACTATGGCAGTGTCCATGCACCAATAGCGAGATAGTGACAGTATAGCTCATAATTTACCACCTCCTTTCCACGAACAAGATGCTCCTTCACCCCAATACTTCTGCTACCAACAACCAACACACAGTAAGGTTAACATCCTGCACCATTGCACTGGGTACACCAACCAAACTCATGCGTCTCTGATAATAATGGTGCCTTACTTGCTTCACTTGCAAGGAACAGAAATAGAATTTAAGTATTCTTTATATAAGTCTCATGAAGAATAATACATTAACAGCAATAAATGTGGCATATTATATAATGGTTTTTATTCTTAATCACTAACATAACTATAGTATGTCCAAGTTGAGTTGACACGACCACAAGCGCAGTAAACGAGGAATGTACTTGGTAAAAAACTGGAAGCAATTTAGTCATGTGAACTAAATCAACGTTCACGTGAAAAAGGGGCGGTTACTCGGGTGCACATTATTAATGCAATAACTTTTGCTAGAGTTTAGTCGAGGTCGTCTTGCAGTTCTAAATAGTTATTTCCTGGCGCTGTTCTGTTCACAGGTACGCACCTAGAGAGTAGAACCTGAAGGAGTGAAATGTCCAGCCACAAAAGGCTAAGGCGGGCCCAGTACTGTAAGCTTTTTGCGAGTGAAACATCCACGGTGTCTACCAGTGAGAATTCTGCTGTAGTTCACAAGGATGACACTATTGTTCTTATTTGAAAGCTGTACTATTGTTTAGCTTAATTTTTATTGTCAATTACATTTATATAATATATTCACTGATCATAATATTACAATTGAATTATCACAACCATTAATATTTACAGAACAAATAGTACAGAAATAAGAAAGATAATGAAAAGCTTCTTTAGTAGCTAACCCCGAAGTGAAGGTGGAGTCACTCAGCATTGCCACAATAAATTTAAAAGGAAAAAAACAACATTAGTGGAATGGTATGAAGTCTGCATATTTCGTCATCTCTACAGAAGTCATCCTCAGTGAAATATTCTGAATAGTATTTTATACTATAACATCTCTAGAGATTTAGAAGTGCAAGTGGTTCTCAATACAAGTATAACAACAGTAATGGGTATTCCTATAAGAGCAGACTATAAATAGGTACGCACGCACACACACACACAAATAGTACCACCTTACTCTAATGCTCAACTTTAATTTAGCTACTAAAAATTTATCGTAGCAACTTGCCAAAACCAGCGCACTACACATTGATTGTTGACACTGTCGCTGTTTGCGACATTCTTATACCCAAAGACAGCCATTGCAGCTTTAAGTAGGTACAATTCTCCAAACACAATTATTGAAGCAAAGTCCTTCTCCCTTACCAGGAAATCATAAACAAGCTGGGAGAGACACTAAAATGTCAACACCGTAGCGTCTCATCTTTGAGGCTTCTTAACAAATGATTCACAAAATTCCAAAATAGGAAGAAGCAGTCCTTACATATTAGAATGGAGGAGATAAAACTCAGGCAAGTATGATAAGCTTGCACACTTTCTTGCTAAGAACTCATCACAGGTTTGATTAAGGGTGCTGGCACACCGCCTACGCATGCACCCACGCAAATCCATTAACTAAATCAATTATGTTGCTATGGCCTACTTTTATATATTTCTTAAGTTTTGCAGGCTCTCCTATACAGTGGACCTCACAGTAAACTATCACAGGAGCTGGCTTACCAGAAATTAGAAGTCCAAAGCAACTACTATGGCAGATATAAGCGGTCACATTCTCCAACATAAATGGCAAAATATCCCCGACAATTCAACTCCACAATTGGGGGTCTCACCCTCTACGGACTCTGGAACTCACCGCCGACAAAATTACAGAAGTTTTTTTCGATTTACTCAAATTATTCATTGTTATTATTTTTGTGGCGACCATTTCCTTAAATATATCCGTTTTTGGCCGTTATTACGAAATTTCCCTCTGTAATTTTTTTAATTTTTATCTTCTGTACCTGTATTCCAAAGATAGAACGGTTCTGAACCCCCATTCCGTACTTATGGCCAGAAATAGCATGCAGAACAAGCCAATCATTCCTCGCACAATTTTGTCAATTTCAGCCCCGCCCTCCTCGGGCAGGTAAGGAATACGCGCGGATTATTGGAATGCAGTGGCTCTGAAAAGAGCCCGTTTGAAAAAATAAATAAACACAGACAACGAAATGGAGAGAAGGCGCCCGGGCTGAGACTTCTAAGTTGAGCAGAGCGCCCTGTACAACTTCTCTCCGAGCGGCTTGCTCCTGACTCCCTTCTGCTTCAGGGAGGCAACGAAGGCATCCTTGATATCACTGGTTCTACGGAGAAGCAATAGAGTGTGGAGATCGAAGCCTTGAGTGACTAACTTCTTGGCTTGTGTTGGTGTGATGCTGGGCTTTCCAAGGGATCTGGTGAGTAGTGCTGCATTGGTATACAGGGTCTTCTGAGCTAACCACTTCTTCATTTGCATGCTAGGCGACTGAATGTGAAGTTTGTCTAGACATCCTGTTACTTTTTGTGCCACAAATATACTCTGCTATTATTGAATGCAATTGTAGGTACAAGTTCCAATGCACCTCCAGCAGTACCTGCAGGATTTAGACCCGAGTCCACAAGTGTACCACCAACAACGGGGGAAGTGCTTGCTTCATATGTGTGCATGCCTGATCTTTCAGGGGAACCTGCACTGACTGGTGCAGATGGACTTGTGCTGCTTACTGGGACAGACAGACCTACGCTGAATTGTGCATATGAACCTGTGCTTGCTAGCACAGACGGACCTGTGTTTACTGACACGGACGGACCTGTGCTTGCCGGCACAGACGAACCGGCATTCATTGGCACGATGGACCTGTGCTTGCTAGCACAGACGAACCGGCATTCATTGGCACAGATGGACCTACGCCCACTTCCAATTCAGGACCTGTGATACTACATCCGAGATACCAATAATAAACCTGACACAAACTTTTTAATCTCAATTTTGCAATTTTTTTTTGTAAAAAATATAGTTACATTATGTACTACAACAGGAGTCAATAAATCCTCAGATGTGCAATTGAATATTTAGGATTTTGCCAGTAATTTTGTCAGATGACAGACAGTGTATTGTTAGTTAGTGTACAAGTAGCTAAGGTAGCTAGAACTATTTTTTTGTGTGTATCAACTTCTACTGGGATTACATCTTTTCTCGTGCCTAGCAGCAAGAAGTTGCTGTTTCCTCTTTGTTCCTCTGACTCTTCTACTAGCCATTGGCCACAACTTGATAACCCACCACCAAAGAGAGACCTGCCAGAATAAAACCAGCCCTGAAATAAAACCCAGGATCCAGATATATAACAGACCACAAGGGATTGCTAAGAATAGATAGATCGAGTAAGATAGCTAACTATACCCAAAGAATTCCGTGTTTTTTTTTAGGCTAGCCACGAACTACAATTCGTGGTCTGGGACTCAATTAACAGTGCCGTGGGTGTGGGTGCTATGTGCCAGCACCCTTAAACTACATCACACCCTTAAACTACATCACACCCTTAAACTACATCACACCCTTAAACTACATCACACCCTTAAACTACATCACACCCTTAAACTACATCACACCCTTAAACTACATCACACCCTTAAACTACATCACACCCTTAAACTACATCACACCCTTAAACTACATCACACCCTTAAACTACATCACACCCTTAAACTACATCACACCCTTAAACTACATCACACCCTTAAACTACATCATACCCTTAAACTACATCACGCAGCAGTGTCCCCATTAGCTACAATACTACTTAGTGTTTCCCAAAAAGGCTTGCTGAAATCATCAAAATATAATTATCATATTGGGTCAAAGTTCTAAACACAACCTAAACTAAAACCACGACCAAACTGTAAGCAAAGTCGTATGTGTTTTAAGTTAAAATCATTCGTGCAAAAAAAAAGTTGCATGGTGAGGGGGTGGTATGCCCAAGGAGAGGCCGGATTCCTTGTATGTTGGGATATGTACATTTGAAAAAACAAAAACACAACCACCTGCTAGATAAGTTACCTGATTTGGTACAAAAATGTACACACACATCACATGCACATACACACACACACATACAGAGTCTCAGTAGACAGAGTTTATTTGCAAACTCATTAGCCACGTCACATTGTCCTCTGCATATCATTCTTAAAAAACACTCTTCGCATTGGATATGTTTATGAAATGCTTTGAAGTCTGTGGTAAGACCAACAACCACTTTTATTTATCAGAAACTCCATCATTTAAAACTTGATCATTAATTAAATAACCACAAATTGGATGCTGGCAGTACAAAACACAAAATAACTGCACAGTATCAGCTCAACAGAGAGTAAACTACACAATTGATGTGGATGTAGACCTCAGACAGATTGATTGCATTTCCTATAACCAATCGATCACCACACTATGGCTACACACTCATCATCCCCCTAATCTCACCAACCCAAGGGATGTACCTAGTTGGCTCCAATCCAAATTAATTTTTTTTTACTACTGCTATGATTATAGTTAGTAGTTATTATTTCTACTATTAATATAACTTACATTTTCCGAGTACCAATTCCCCAGTGTGCAACTGACATTGATATGGAATTCAACATAGAAACTTCCAACTGGAAACAACAATATGTAACTGTTAGAGCATTTGGTTGACTATTGTTAAGTCTTTCATTGTATAATGGTAGCCCCACTGTTGAAAGTGCAGCCCAACTGTGGGCAACAATTCAAACACTAGCAAAATGTTTCAATTTTTGGTTTCAGTGATTACCCTACAATCAGGATTACCATCCCAACTTACCTAAATAATTGTCTTCGTCGTCTACCAGTCCAACCAGTCCAACGCCTGCAAAATGTTTCAATTTTTGGTTTCAGTGATTACCCTACAATCAGGATTACCATCCGAACTTACCTATGTAATTGTCTTCGTCGTCGTCTACCAGTCCAACGCCTGCAAAAAGAAAGAGATATTCTTCATTTTAGCATCTAATTGATAAGGTAGCTAAACGTTCGGGGCGACAATTCGATACATTCCTAACGTAATTCTAGCCTAGCTACAGTTAGTTACGGCTGCAGACATAGTAAACAAACACGCTAGGTGGCTAATGCTCGGCAGAGAGTAGTAAACTATGGGTAGGGGGCCCAACTTACTCTCAGTCGCTGCGGCCCAGGCGTTGCAAAAAGCCACCAGGAGCAACAAGAAAGTTGCAGGAAAATGCATACCACGAGCTTTCCAGGACACCATACCTACGTTGTCTGGCGTAGCCGAACCTTTACCTTCCCAGTATATGTATACTGGGTAGGTAAAGGGTCGGCTACGCCAGCCTAATACCCACAGTGGTTAACCACATGGCTAGTAATCCGGTATGTATGATGGACCTAAAGTTTGAGCTGATAGTGGCCCAGTGGAAGTGCTCTATAGCTTGAAAATTCAGTCATTCATTTAATAATAGATTTATTAAAAATCACAACATTGAAATTGATAGCTTTTTTTTTTTGCACACAACAACAACAAATTGACACATGTTCACACCTATCAGTGTGAAATCATCAGGAGCAGCTTCAGAAATATTGTAGGGTGTGTGGAGGGAGGCTGAATAAAGCTAAAGGGAGAGCTCAAGCCGTGTATTCATGCTCAGAGTATTCCCTCAGTTTGGAGAAATTTGCTGGAATCTCTATACAGGTAGCAGAAGAGGATAGTACATTTCCCATGAAGTTCTGCAATCTTTGTTACGTCAAATTGGAGAGTGTGAAGAAGGCCATTGATGATGGATTTCCTGTACATCCAATTTACTCCCATGGAGTGGTTACCACACCAAGATGACTGCAAAGTGAGAGAAATATAAATTATTAAATTAAAATATTGAAAAATTCAAGAGTAATTTTCTGGTTTACCCCTAGCATGCATATCTCATATAG
>WLWD01002297.1_pt1 | contig 10227 bp, 7 predicted proteins | sample 6712731 | NCBI WGS metagenome assembly WLWD01 (sample SAMN12718690, study PRJNA576275) | sponge metagenome | isolation source: marine sponge | host: Mycale hentscheli | place: New Zealand: South Island, Marlborough, Capsize Point | collected 2014-11-01
AAAAAAAAATTCGAAGGTGCCGCGTTGTGCCTGGTTTTCCTATAGACGGTCACAAATATAGCCTGGGAGTGAAATATCTCACAATATCACTCTGATGAGTGTAATAAGTTGTTTATTCCACACTAGATATCTTCACTGCTGTAGTTAGTAGTTAGTACTAGAGGACAGGTAACTCACCTCTTCAACTATTTGTCCATATGAGTATTTAGTGAAGAGCAAGATGGACAATACCACCATTCTTCTTGTTTTTGAAATGCTTTCTCTGCAACATATTATTTTGAATGAATTTTCTTTTCGCACTGTAATACTCAAGCATTGGTTCTTCTTCAATTATTTGCAGCAGCAACAAACATACAATTTTTCTTTTCTGATACCATTTTTTCTGTCAGCTTTGCCAGCAGGAAATGGAGACATAAACATGTTCTGTAGTGTCTGCATCAAGTGCCCCCTCCTTGAATTTTGATCATATTTAAGATATTCTGGGCTCAATCCATTTTGAATTGCAACTGCAAATGTATTCGCTATTGCAAATAGTCCACACTCTGATGAACCTTTCTGATGCTGAGTCTTAACATATTTGATTGTGTGTTGTTTTACGCTGGGGGGAGGGGGGGTGGGGGGGTGGAGATTTTGTGGAGTCACAAAAATATTATAGCTGCATGAAGGTGGTGAATTATGACTATGAAACATTATTAGATGAAAGCTCAGACAAACTATTACAAATTGCTATTGAACGACCAAAACTATATAGTCATGATTTTGAAAAATTGTTTGACATTTTAAAAGAAACTAGCAGTAGAGTAATTAAGCTATAGTTTTTAGAGTATTAGTGGAGGAAACTAAATATAGGGGGGAGGGAAATCCCACGGCTCCGCATAGTCTGTATGAAACCCTGATGTAGTGAGTGTACTACTTAGTAAATAGCAAGAAGCTTTGTCTCTTATGCTTTTCTGGTTCCTGCTGAGGCTGTCTCTGTGTTTACAGCAAAATGTGGGAGTAATCCTGACTCGAAGGCATACTCGTGCAGTAAGTGCCAGTACACTACTCCGGTGGGTCGGGGGAATAGGCAGAGCTAAGAGTGGGGGAGGCCTTACCCTAGGGGTGGAGCTCTTGTCTCCTAGGATGGTTATGGGTGGGACATCTCACCCTTAGGGCCTCACTTTCGGGTGAGGAATTGTCGTGTGGAGCCGTGTATATCTCTTATTTATTACCTCCACTTTACTAGATCTAAGAAGTAAATGTTTACACTAACTCACAGTACATAGTGGTATATGTATATTAATTATATTTTACTAGTTTACAGAGTTATCCAAGATACACTCACATAATACAATTGATGGAGGTACTGAATGACCATATACGTTCAAACAAAAATTATAAAGTTATCTTCATTATGAATTATTATTAAGAGGAAAAGCAACTGTTTACCATAAACATTGCCTGTCTGATTTAGCTACTAAGGGCGGAAGTCTCAGACGACAATCGAGAGGCCAGTCTTACAACCTGATTCAGTAGAGGTTGACCTAGTGTTAGCATTTCCCTCTACAAATTAAAAAAATATTGATTTCTTCCTTACAAGTCTTTAATCTGCAGAACTTGTACTTTGAAAAAACAAATACAAATAAAGGCAAAGTAATAAATTATACTTTTTGAATTAATGTAAGATAAAAGGAGTGTAATCTGCTTTGCTCAACTCCTTAATAAAATTAAAATTATGTAATGTAACTATGTAAAAGTCAATCATATAGATACATCGAGTAGTTTCTGAAGTGTTCATCTAATACACAATATACCAATTGTTATATCCTTTAACTTACATTTAATAGTTATTACCTGATGTGTCCAAGTTATGGTGATGTTGTTGTTTGATTCTACATTAATCCTTATAGTACGATTACTAAATCTGATTAGAATGCAAAAATCGAATATGTGTAGGTGTAATACATATAGTATGTGCGAATAAAAATAAAAAGATTAAAATAGTAATGAGAGAATTTAACTATCAGTAGACACTGCATATACCTCGTGGATTAATGAATAATCTATCAACAATAATTCTATGATTACTGTAGTTAAATTTTCTAATTTTAATTTCATATTCTGTTTCTTTGTTAAGTTCATTACATTTGATTGTTTGCTGATATATAGAACAGTTTACGGATGGAGAAGTGTCAATGACATAATCTTTAAAATCATAAACTTGGGACTTGTTTTGAATCTCTATGATTATATCAAATGTGACCTGTTTATTTATACTTTGTCTTTTGAAACATTGCAATTCTGACATATGTGACAGGCTCTGGGAAAACCAGGCATTTCTGGCAAACCAAAAAATATGAGTTTTTTATGTTAATAAAAAGCTACAATTTATCTCAACTTAGTGCTAAAATACTGGAGGGTAAAACCTTGACTCGCACAGAAACTGGCAGTTGAACTGGGCTGTATTCAGCAAAGCAATTGAACTATAGATATCGTGAAAACATAAATTGAATTTCCACTTCCGGTATAATTAATGTTTCCGTATACTTAACGGCGTACTCCGCATACGCAATTAAATTGTGAAGCCGCTTTAAACGAAGTTGCGTAGAGTTCTTTTTTAGCTTTCAAAGCGTCTCGGAGCCTGTCTTGTCGGAATCCTTGGCTACTCTACTCGATGTAGTAGTACACTTTCAGCCAGAGGTAAGCTGTAGATTGCATGCAATAGTCTCAAAGCTATGCCGTTTTTTTAGCTGCATGTTTGAAACTCCACCCATTCCCCGTTTATTGTACTTCGAAAACGAGAGGGAATAAAAAGTTTCCACGGCACGCTTGAGGTTTTTTAAGTTGTTTTGACATTTGAAATTTGGCATAGACTTAGAGTAAGGGTCACTAAGACTAATTCTGCAAAAAACAAAAATAGGAGAAAGAAAGAATTTTTCCGATGACTTCGTTCTCTCAATTTCAATTTTATGCCTGGTTTTCCCAGAGCCTGTCACATATCTGAAAGAAATACAAGTATTTCATAATTTCCATAATTATTACAATGAGAAGTAAATATGTACATTAATATACATTATATATAAAATTAAATTATTTATGATGCATTCTCTGTAGTTTTAGATTAATATTAAATATTTATTCATGTTAAGTCATTAAAATATATAGCCAGCAATTATAAATTATTTATTTACTCATTGATTGGTAATCTATAATATTATGTTAAAACAGTTAGTTCACACTTTACGAGAATAGATACAATTACCTTTATAGTTTGTTGATAGAGACAATGAACTATTTAGTAAACTTTTTCCACACCAAATTTGGGAGATATTTCTTGTTAAGAGATTTTCTGTACTAATGCAAGCTATGGTAGTGTAATTATTCTGTGTTTGATTAAGTTGTAGCACAATGGTGAGTATTATTACAAGTCCATTATGTAAGGAATCAGTGGTAGTTAAATTGAATGGTAAATTGATTGTCTTTATATCTGTATATCCAGCTATTATAGAAAAGATTTCTTCGAGAAGTGGTAAAAGCTGATGTAGTCAGTCACTAAAGAAAGTATTAGGGCTCCAAGAGGTCTTTAAAGATGAACAGTTGTGCTGTTTTCTGAGGAATTTTTTAGACATACTAGCTAAGTGATATCGTGCTTTCAATTTGGTATTGATGTCTGAGAGATTGTTTATAAATTTTGATTTTGAAATAAGTTAACAGAACAGAAGTAGGTTGTCTAATTATTGCCATTGACTGTTGTTTCCCCACATTCAAATTAAAAAGTACAGTCCTTTTCTTATTATATACATTTTCTGCACTGTTTTACTATTGGTGTAAAAATAGCCATGCCAAAATTACCTAATCAAATAGTTTTGGACTACATATCTTTATCACTAATAAATTAAATAATTATTCATGTTTAATCATAAAAATTTAGCCAGTAAATATAAATTATTTATCTACTCATTGATTGCTACTCTATTTTTACAATAATTATATTAAACGAGTTTGTTTAGACAATCAGGGAATAGTATTATTACAAATAATTGACAATAGACTTACGTCCATGATTAGTTGATAGAGATAGTGAAGCATTCAGTAAACTTCTTCCACACCAAATTCGAGAGATATTTCTTGTTAAGAGATTTTCTGTACTAATACAAGCTATTGTAGTGTAATTATTCTGTTCTCGATTATGTTGTAACACACTGTCTAATATTATGACAAGTCCATAATGTAAAGAATCAGGGGTAGTTAAATTGAATGGTAAATGGATATTCTCTACATCTGTATATCTAGCTATTGGAGTTGTGTTAGAGTTGATCCACCAGAATACTCCTGCTGATCTGTTGGCTTGACAACTGAACACAATATCTCCAGGACATTTTGAGTTCCATGAATTTGGATCAGATGTCAATGTCACTCTATCACTTCCATTCACTGCCACAAAATATGTCAATATAATTGTAGTTCACATTTAGCATCACTTAGTTCAATTCAATAGCTTACCTGCTGATAGTAGTAGTTCTGCAAAGAGAATATAGGGCACAAACATTATCAAATTAGTGGTATAGCAAATGAATGCAATATCAGTGATAGTTAAAAACAAGTTAAAAAAGAGTAAACAGGATGGATGCCATATATAGATGTGGATGGTAGCTACCTCGAATATATATATAGTCTGAGAAAAATAGCTGGATGCAATGCCTATTTCATATTTGCTAATTTGAATAAAAAACATTTCTAGAGATGTTAAATTTGTTATCAATAACCAGGGGGGGATTTCAAGATCAAACTTGTTTATTTGCAAAGAAACTAATAAAAGTAAGCAAAAGAAAAAAGATATTGCCACAGAGGGCTATTGCTTTATAGAAAATATTTCTTCAAGAAGTGGTAAAAGCTGATGTAGTCAGTCACTAAATAAAGTATTAGGGCTCCGAGAGGTCTTTTAAGATGAACAGTTGTGCTGTATTCAGAGGAATTTTTTAGACATACTAGCTAAGTGATATCGTGCTTTCAATTTGGTATTGATGTAGCTGAGAGATTATTTATAAATTTTGATTTTGAAATAAGTTAACAGAACAGAAGTAGGTTGACTAATTATTGCCATTGACTGTTGTTCCCCACATTCAAAAAGAAAGTACAGTCCTTTATAATGTAACATAAACTTGCATACTCTTACCTACTTTTAAGTATTTCATGTGAGTTAAGTCTTTGAAATACACCATTAAAATCTTATATATCATCAATTGTTAATCGTACCTACATGAATAGTGGGACTATGTCGTGACCCATAATAAGTGTCATTAGGAGTCATCATCGTTTACAGCTTCGGTGAAATCACAATTTTGTTAGTTTCACTTTTTGCAATAATTTTCAATGTGTTATTATTCAACACTAACTTATCCAAGGCGTGAACAACATATTAAAATCTGAACTAAGAAGAGTAATTTTGGGGAAAAAATCAACTAAAAATATTTGTTTGTTTGATATTTACAGCTATTTATTCCTGTTCTAGTCAGCACTTGGTAGTCGTAAATGAAGTGCAATACTTCACTCATTGAATCAAACTAAATGTAAGAGAAGAGCTATTGCTAAAGTGGGCTTATCTTAAAAACAGATTTCTTCAAAAAATGGTAAAAGCTGATGTATAGTCAGTCACTGAACAGAGTATTACACTGTAAAAATGGAAGTGTGCATAGCACACAAAATACTCAGCACACCTTAGGTGTGCACAACATAAAGTATTTCTAGCACACTTTTTATGGTATCGAGTGTGTGCGTTAAGCATTCCTGTATTTTGGTGTGTTAAATAACAAGTGTGTTTTGTGCACCTCAACTGACTTTGTTTTTTAACTCAGTGAGCATGTTAGGATAGACAATATTGGCTCTTCAGAAGAAAGCTCGACTTCACTTGAACAAATCCTATCAGTGACTGCAAGGTTTGAAATATATTAGGCTTCTCATATCCTCAAAAATTATATTAATCATTTATAGAACAAGTGCTAAGAACATTTGGAATATATTGTATATTAATAACTGCACATACTAAGGTCTTTTCATTAGCTTTAACATTTTAATTATATTCATAATTTACCCACATGAAATGTAGCAAAGTCATTGCTACTTAATGCAATTTTCCTTCCAAGTATCACTGGTCAGATAAAGAAAGAATAGAAGCCAGAAGGTCAATCAAGAACTTCAGAACATTCTTCTGGATTTTGGGTCATATCATGTCATAATGTTAATAAGTTACTTATGAGTTACTAATTCTAACCTGAAATTGATCTATCTATGAACCAGATTTATTCATTTACACCAGTGCTTTGCGAGCACATTTTAATAAATAACATAGAGTTATTTGTATGGTGAAATTAATTTTGTATATTGACACCTCTGCTGTAGCTATATTATTAGTTTATATAGTACATGTGTTGACTCCATTTGCTTAAAACTGAAACACAATACTAAAAGTACAATAGATTTTCTAAAATACAATGAAAACTTTGATGTCGTTCACCCTTAGCTACTTAAGTGTAAAACAACATGTTTATGGTGCAATCTGTGCCAGGTGGTTGTATTTAAAATGGGAATTCTTTAATTTTTTTGGACATGAAATTATAATTATCTTCAATTTTTATAGAATTGACTGAAACAAGTGAAATGAAAGCCCTACCATACGTAGTTTGGTTATAAACTTAATGATATAGGTATTATAGAGTTTAATAATAATATTGTACCAAAGATATTACATCATGTTCATTATTATAAAAGATTTATACGTCCACACATAATACATTATATATTTCCTAAAGTTCACGGTTAAAATTCTCACATGCATATTTAGCATTTAATGAGTCCAGATTGTTGTGCCATATATGAATTATTCCTGAATTAAGAGTTATTGGCATTATTTATATTTTTATCATGATGATTTAATTTTTTTTTAAATTATTCAAATCGATCTACCACAAGACATTGGTAATTGCATTAAGACATTATGAAGCAATTCTGATAGTGAGAGTTATAATATTATATTCATTGTCTGAATCCCATAAGTTCTTCTCAAAAAGTTGAAACATCGGGTTAAGTTTTAATTGACATAATAGTGGTTGGTTGAATTAGAAAATTTCCTATTATTATATTCATGTAAGTTATACAACTAAAAGTATTTTAACTTCAAATATCAATCATAATGATCCATTTGGCACTTTAGCTTTGTTATTTTGAATGCATAACAACTCAACTACAAAGTGATTGAAAGACAAAATCAGTTCATTATTTTTATGTACAAGTGACTATGTGATATTACTATTATATTTATTCTTTCTTATGATAATTTTAAAAAAATGTGTGCCAATATAACATCCTTGATAATAATATTGTCTGTGATTCCAGACAACAGTTGAACTCTCAACATTAACTATCTCGAACTGAATGTATGTATCTGTCTCTGTCATTCCTTACCTGTATCATTCGTAATCTAGTTTCGTTCTAATGCGTCCCTTTACCTCTCAATCCTGTATCACCGTGTAATGATATTCATTGCGGTCTTGTAACCAAACATGACCGCAATGTGTCAGAGTGTATAAATGTATGTATGTAAGTAAGATAAATTGTTGTTCACCTCTGTCTAGCCTGGGACACGATACCCTCTCAGGACGTGCGCGCTTTTTGGCTCCACTATCTCAAGGCTGTAAGCTATTTAGGCCAACGGCTGCGCGGTGGTGTTTGAGTCTCGTCTGACAAGTGGGCGCCTGGTCCTTCGCGCATGCGACCTCTGTGGTTTGGGGAGCACACACCCTCAACATTGGTCCTTCGAGCCGGATACAACGACCAGCTCCGAAGATTCAGATTTACCTCATCTCCGTCAGCTATCTGCTCTAAGGTCATTTGTTACCTTCTTTCGCACCTCATCTGGACGCCTGCCGTCGTCACTTATCAACACCTCGTTTGTCACCTTCTGTTTACTTCTTCCGACCCCTTACCTGTTCGCTTGAGTTTGCTACAATGGAAGAAACGCCCAATACTAGCGGTGAATTGGACCATCTCCGTCGCCGGCGTGGCCATCGAAGAGGACAAATAACCAAGCTTCGTAACAAGGTCCAGGATATGCAAGAGGCACATCCTGACACCTTCGACCTCATTCTCATAGACGAGTTGTTAGCCGACCTTCACACTCAAGTCTCGGCCATCGAAGATCTACAAGAAAAAATCGACTTCATTTATGAAGCGCACCCTGACCTCGCAATCGATGAAGAACCGGAGAAAGACCGGCTCGACGATGCGCACAAGGCTCTCAAGTGCACATTGCTCACTCTGAAGAAAGCTGGTCCTCTCTCGCATGACTGCAACGTCTTGCTGGGCCAGATCCAAGAAGCAGCAAGCAAACCACAGCCCGAGTCTCCTCGTTTCTGCGCACTCGTGGATTCCCTGCGCTCTCGCTTGCCATCTCCAGTGCCACGGGTCCTCTCCTGTGTAGCGTCACACACTTGGCGGCGCGATGCAAGGAGCTGGACGCCGCTATGTCTGAGCTTCAACAAGCCATATGGACTGAAGATCGTCCAGTCTCTCCATTGCCTACTCCTATTCACAGCCCACCTACAGTTGCTCCATATTTTAGCAACTCCTCACTCCATCTGGACGTACCACGCTTCGATGGCAACCCGTTCAAGTGGTCCAACTTTGAAGTCATGTTCAGAGCTACCATCAAGTCAAGGGCTAGAGGACACTCCAACCTCGAAGTGAAAGGACACCTGATCAAGGCAATCCAGGATCCTGAGGGTCTGCAAATCCTTCACAACCTTCCTGATCCCGATGCTTCACTGGACGAGATGCTTGATGCTCTAGAGGCTAAGTTTGGGGCAACCGATATACTTGGCCCTCTCATTATCAATAAGATTAGCTCTGTTTGAACTTTGATTTATCTTCCTCTAATTTAGACAACATTAATGATAATATGTGTTTGCCTTTCCAGAAGTTCGTTTCTTTGGTGGGAAACAACCTCAGCAACTACTTGGCTCTTTCTGCTGTAGGCATGATGTCCCCTGAGTGCAAAAGAGAATGGCTGCGATTCAAGCCTACTAACTCCACGCCTGCCATGGACTCCATTCTCAAGTTCGTGCAGTACTGGCGCAAGGAGCTCGGCACTCTCAAGACAGCCTCCACTTCGACTCTACCATCTTCATCTGGGCCTTACAGAGTTGCTGCCAGGTCTTCCTCTCCTACTCGCTCCAAAGGTGCCTCAGCATTCAAGCCTGCGCCGAGGAGACAGCAAACAAACTGTCCTGCGTGCAACGAACAGCACACCCTCTCCAGATGCACTACCTTCGCTGCATTTGATATGGACAAGAGGAATCAATTTATCCGTGAGAAACGTCTATGTCTTAATTGTTTGGCTGATGGCCATGGCTGTCGGCAATGTCCTTCCAAGTTCTCTTGTAGGAAATGTCAAGGAAGACACCACACCCTCCTGCACAGAGGCAAGGACGCCACACCTGCCACTGCTTCTACACCAATTGCACCAGTGATGACCACTACTTCACAGCCGGAAAAGTCGTGACAGGCGAAGTCGCTCTACTCCGCGGTGGTGGTGCTGAGACATGGTGGTAGAACCGTTCACGCCAGAGCCTTGCTGGACGGGGGAGCTGCCATCCCACTGATTACCGAGAAACTTGCTACAGATCTCCAACTGCCTAGAACGCACGATCCTACCACTGTGGCTGGCATTGCGGGCACCACCCAGTGCAAATTCACAGTCTCTACTGCTATCAACTCCATGGACGAGAAGTTCGAGTCGGAGCCCATCTCCTTCACGGTCATTCCTTCTCTGGAGCCTCTGAACACTCCTCAGAATAGGAGCCAACTACTAAGCAACCCATTGCTTCGTCACTACAACCTAGCTGACCCTGATCTAGGCGGCAGAGTAGACCTAGTGCTCTGTATAGATCAGACATCCGACCTGACCACCGGCACACCGTTGCTGATTGGAGAGCTACGAGCACTACCCACACAACTTGGACTTTGCCTGTCAGCGCCATTGTCAGGAGCACCTCCCACTCCCGTGATGACTGCCACTACTCATACCAACCTGCAAGAGGATCTTGGCCGTCTCTGGGAGCTGGATAGAGTGCCTGAAGCCCCTTCTATCTCCAAAGAAGAAGAAGAAGCTGTCGTACAATTCGGTGAGACGGTTAATAGGGTGGGTAATAGATTTGCTGTTTCTTTGCCCAGAGTTCAGTCTCCGCCCAAGCT
>WLWD01004978.1_pt1 | contig 10201 bp, 7 predicted proteins | sample 6712731 | NCBI WGS metagenome assembly WLWD01 (sample SAMN12718690, study PRJNA576275) | sponge metagenome | isolation source: marine sponge | host: Mycale hentscheli | place: New Zealand: South Island, Marlborough, Capsize Point | collected 2014-11-01
ACTATTAAGAATATCACAAAGAAAACTTTAAATAACGTGATTTGATTTTGTTGCTTCTTTTTCAATTCAAACAGTTGCGGGAGTGGCATTGAATCCCCTTTACCGCAAACGTAATTTATAAACTCGAGTAGCTTGAGTGTTAGTTATTAAAATCAATCATTTAACAATAGTGTAGTTTAAGGCTCGCTCGCCATTTGTGCTCAAGCACACCACTAGTAATATAGCATAGCAGCCAAAGGGCTTTTTTCTTCTTTTTTTTTTGTTGCTAAATTTTGTTTCATCCAATAGAGTTTATTTATTTATTTATTTTTTGCTGATTATTTATCATTGGGATGTATATTAAAGATCCAGGTGGGTGTGGAGCAGTAATCCTTGGGCAACTAGAAATAGACGGATGTAACTGAAATTTAATTTAGAGTAACCACATAGCAAATGAAACTTGGTTACTATGTTTTCAAAGAGATAGAAAGTGCTAAATTATATCCAATGTGCCTAAAAAACATAAATTTTAATGCAAAATTAACTATAAGTACACAATTAACAATAGCAATCAATCCTGCCAATTATCCTTCCTAAATGGGTGGTTTGCTCAATAGAGAACTAGCCAGTAGCAGCCAACGACTCAGTTCCCACCGAGCCTTCGCATGGGACAAACTTAACAACCGCCTGCGCCTTGTCCCCGGACACACTGTGGCTCAATTAGTGGTACTTGTGTATATAACTCAATATAGCAGAGGGTAATGGCAATAAAAGGGGAGGAGACAAATTTCGTGGTTATCGGACTATAACGTAACATTAAGTGGTCCTATCAGCATGTTCAAATTCACCTTGTGCTGAAGCTGCTGCACTTAACTACAGAAATAATTATCATATTTGTTAACTGATATTATTTCAAAATTTCATTTATACTTTAACCATGCTTCTCTACACAAAACTTAAATGCTGGCTAAAATAGCACAACCTACAAAGAGGATACATTTGCCACTGAATGCATTACGTGGTTATATCTCTCACCTAATATCTTACATTAAATAAAACTATAACGTACATACTTATGTCTGAAGTAAGTCAGCCAGCCCGTACAGTATTTTGTAGGAACTAGGCTAATGCAACTACAAAGGATGCCTACAATCCCATAATGAACAAGTGTATAAAATCAAGGCAAAGCTAGACTTGAACAATTAGCACACAAGGCACTGACAAGCTTATAACAAACAACAAGATGTGATGGTCCCCAGAGTTTAAATGCAAGCACCAGTTAAAGTTTGAAGGTGCCGTTTCAGTCCAAATAAAGTCCATTCAGTGTGATACACATCAAACACAACTCACGTAGTGCCTTTTTCCTTCCTCTGCTTCCGTTCTCTGCTGCATTTGGTAATCAAATTGGCTTCTGTAAAGGTAAAAATTATGTGAATAATATAGCCCCGAACCTACGCTATTACAAACTGACCTTGCATGCTTGAGCTTTATCTGTAGCCTCTCATTTTCAGCCTAACACAAGTTGTATCAATGAGATCTAAGTCTTAAAACAACGACAACAAACAACTTGCCTTTAACTTTTTAAGTTCATCAGATGCAATAGAATTCTTTGTTCTTACCAGGATAGTTCTTCCCACGAATTGGGCAAAACCTATTGTTTTATTTAGACTGTCAAATATATATGTATATACCTACCCATAAAAAAAGTATGTACAGTAGGAAGTATTACATAAAGAGTAGGAGTGATAGCGAATTACTTTCCAGTAATCTTAAGTAAAATACTTACTCCCTTCAATTCCAGGTAATAGTACGTTAGTATATGAAACTAAATCATCAAATTGAGTAGACAGAGGTACTGAACTGGCAACTGTAGCAGCCATGAATGATGCTGACACTCTTCCCGCAGGATATATCACTTTGAGTGCGAGTAGTAAGCAATTCAATTGAACCCAACCGCGTTTTCAAAATTTCAAAATAATTGTTCGGTACGCGCCGTTTCTCAGGAACCAATCAGATTACTAATTGTGACGTCATCAAACTTGTTAGTCGGTAAGAATCGTCTAATGTGCGCGTACTCAGCTCTCCGCGTACAACAAAGATACAATATTTTGATTCAAGAAAATGATAGTATTATAGTAATGCAGTACAATACGAGTTAAAAAAAATTTTCTGGTTCTTTGTAGACCACAGGCTCATGACTCTGCATAAATACACACAAACATTAAATTAAAGAAGCCACATGAATCCATGGAATTACCAGCAAACATTAATGATAATTATAATGACCACCTGACAAACTTCAAACATAGTTAGAAGAGTGTAGCACGTAGCTATGCAAGGTTGTAGATGAAAATAACATTTTGGGAGAACCTAATTCAGAGTCATTGTCGACTGGAATTTTGATACAACAAATTTATTAGACAAAACAAATTCATTAGCTATGGCTCTTAAATCAAGTCTCGTTACTGCATAGTACTCCTAATTCATGTCTTCAATCATTTTAGTGCACTAAAAGATATCAAACTAAGGACATTTGCGGCTGACTCAAGAATAATTGCAAAGATCACCACAGGTTAAAACTCCATATCACACTAGGTTACAAACTTTGCTCCTAAATGCTCACTCACAAAACTACCAAATGGGTTTCCAATAGTTTCTTATATTAGGGAGACAATAACCGTAATAAAACAAAAACAAAAACAAAAACAACAACAACAACAATAAAATAAGCTATAGATTCTTTCAAAAAAAAGATAAAAAGAAAAAAGGTAGGGGGGGGCCTTAACTTTCCCAGCTAAACAATGTGATGTCATCCCAAAACCCACCAGCAAGGGTCAGTTTTATTCGTGCATAATTGGCCCTGTTCAACGCAGACTGGAGAGCCTCAAGTGTGGCCATATCTTGGCTTCCCCGACCATCTCCAGGTGCCCACTGAAGCCACTTCTCCACGACCTCGTACATGTGGCTGTCGTGAAGGGTAAGGTGCATGTCAGACTTGATCTTGGCTATCTCGTATGATTTAAATCCCAAGTTGATGGCTATTGTCTCCCAATCAGACAAACACGGCACAAGCTGTTCGCAGAGAAGTCCATAATGGTGAGGCTCTAAAACTGTTCTGGACTCCACTATGGGACAGACAGAAGCTAAAATAATAATTTTCTTTAATTAAAAAAAAAAGGCAGAAGGGGAGGGTGTGTTGGAGACAATTTGTTCCTACATGTAAAATACGAACAAACAAATATAATTTTGGTGATTTTTGTACGACGTGATCATCTTGTGTTATGGTTGTCTGTGACTTTTGACTGCAAAAGTCAATTTTCAATCAATGTTTTTGGCTGGGTTAAGAAAACTATCTCATCAAGTGAATTAGGCACAGATTGAATTGACCTTGCATACGCGTACATATGCAATACGCGCTTTGTTCCACATGATACACCAACGAAATATAGAAAGCATGATTGCTTACGCCTTCCTCCCCCATAAATATTTTGGTTCATAAAAGTAGGCTTGACAGGTATGGCAGAGTCTGTCACAAAAAAATGGTTGTCATAAAAAAAGGTCTGGCGTTTTTTTTTGTTTTTGTTTTTTTTCAAGAAAAGGTTTCCACCTCAGGCTCGGGCTAATGTTGAAGGACCAAAACTAATCCACCCAAACCAAACTTTATGCTCAAGTGGATCAATTTTATCAATAAAATGGGTCCAGAGGACAGGTTTTATCAGAGGATCGTATTTCAAGTGACAGGTCCACTGAGCCGACATGCATCACACTTCAGTATGAATCTTAAAAGAATGAATTTTCACAGATACTAAACAAATCATCAGTAGTGGTCAAATAGATATACTAATTATGAGGTGATGTTCCTACTTTCATTACGAAATTTTATTTTTCATTCATCTTGTAGCTATAAATATAGCCAATGGTATATGTGAACCCAACAACCACCTAATAACTCCATGGTCATGATTATAATGTTTACATACCTGTATCCTAGCTGTACATGGTTGAAATGAATCTCACTCACCAGAAAGGGAACCACTTGCATCATTTGCAAAGCTCATCGCATCAGATGACAATTTTTACATTGGTAAGGTACCGTTAAATACTTTTTGAAAAACGCGCGGTAACTTTTCGGATTTCAATTTCTAAATAGTTGCGGTAAAACATATCGGGTATCTATTCTCAACTTTGATGAAGCACTATTCAAGGTTCTATCTAGGGGGAAAGAAAACTTTTCCGCCAAAATTCCCAGCCCCCCCTCCGAATTAGCTTGCTGTGCATGCAGTATGCAATTAGGCTGAATCCAATATTAAAGCATTAGCTCAATACATGTATTATAATTTCATGCTCTCTCTCAATTGTATAAATATCATTTCCCCTAGTAACTTAGTATAAATATAAAAAGGACTGTGGGCTTGCTTAACTCCCACCCTCAAACAAAATTTTCTGGATAAAACTCTGCTATTTTACATGCTGGATATGTCTACAGTAAAACTTCTATAACGACCCCTCCGAGAAGCGACCGAACTCTCTGGAGAGACCAAATCATGCGTCCCCTCATGCACCCCCGATATAGTAATAATAATAATAATAATAATAATAATGATAATAATAATAATAATAATAATAATAATAATAATAATAATAATGCTCTCTCTCAATTGTATAAATATCATTTCCCCTAGTAACTTAGTATAAATATAAAGGACTGTGGGCTTGCTTAACTCCCACCCTGAAACAAAATTTTCTGGATAAAACTCTGCTATTTTACATGCTGGATATGTCTACAGTAAAACTTCTATAACGACCCCTCCGAGAAGCGACCGACCTCTCCGGAGAGACCAAATCATGCTTCCCCTCATGCACCCCCGATATAGTAATAATAATAATAATAATAATAATAATAATGTGATGTTTAAAATAACAAGCTACTATTTCAAAAATGAATGTATATACCTGTAGAAAAACTGATTCATGTGATATGTTTAAGTATCCAATAAAATAAAAATACCAATGATAGGTTAATCTAAGTTCTGTCATGTAACTTCAAACCTAATGGCTCATAATTCAAGATCAAACTCATCACCAGCTGAATGAAAAAACAACCTGCAAATACAATGGGGAAAATCCAATGTTGGGACACAGCAACGGCTCTGCTGGCTAGGAGAGCTCCTGTGAGGTAAGTAAGTGCCTGGAAGACATAGAAGTAGGCAGTGGCCACTGATCTGATGCTGGTGGCGTAGACTTCAGCAATGTATGTGAAAACAAGGCCATATAGTGGTGCAGAACAGAAGAAAATTAGCACTAATAGCACAGGAACAGACACAGGTGATTGATAAAAAGCCAGAACCGTAAAAAGAATGCCACAGAGTGCAGAGAATATCCTAAATGAGTTGAGCCGGCCAATTTCCGGCCACTCAATGATGATAGACAGCAAGGCAATGCCAGGGATTTGGGAAACTGTGGATACCATGATGACAAAGTACACGCTGCCACCAACCATGCTCAAGAAACTAGGAAGGTACAGTTGGGATATTAAGTAGCCAGCAGTTTGAGTGATGGATATTACACTGAGTGGGAGGGTAGTGCGAAGGAACCGTGGGTGGAATATGTGCAGAAACTGAGAACAGTATGCCTTTAAATCCTGTTCTTCACGTGGTGCTTGTTTGAACTCTGATTGGATGCCACACTCACTTAACTGTGCAAACTCCAAAACATTTTTACCGTTCATTGCTGCCATTCTTTTAAATATATTCCAAGCTTTGTCAGACCTCTTCTTGGCTATCAGGAAGCGAGGGGACTCAAAGTGAAAGGCGAGCCTGAAGATTGCAGCCATAAACATTGGAACAGTGCTTGCAATGATATAGTAGCGCCAGCCGTGGTCTGGGTAAACCGAGATCAACCACCACGCCAGTCCACAAGATAGGCACACACCCATAGTACCTGCCAGAGTATTCAAAACGGTCACCTTACCTCGGTTTTTGACTGGTAAAAACTCGATAACGGAAGGGTTCACAAAGCCGGCCACACCACCTATTCCAACACTCGCTCCACAGCGAAGCCCGATCAATAGGTAGAAACTATTCGAAAAAGCTGAAGCCAGGCTGAAAATGGCCACCCAAGCCACGCAAAGTGCGTAAGGCCACAACCTACCATATTGGTCAGACAGTGTACTGAAAATCAGCGCACCTACTATGTTCGGAACGCCAGTAGCAGCTGGGAGAAAGGCGAATTGAGTAATAGTAATATTCCATTCTTTCATGACGCTCTGCTGCACGAAGACGAAAATGGTCATGTCACAGCTGTAAGCTAAGTTAGTGAAGCTAGAAAGGAGGAACGCAATCACTTGGAAAGGTCCAAAGCCTATAAAGCTGAGAATATCGTCAGGAGACACCTTGCTGACGATGTTTTTCATCTTCTTGCGCTAAAAGGAAATTAATAATAGGTAAGGTATCGTTAACATCACATAGGACATTATTATATGTAGCAGCAATTCCAAGTGTGTCAGCAATGTGCATAGCTATTTCCATTACCAATAATCATTGTATATTTAAAATAGTCCATCTTCTTTCATATTACTGTCCTACTTGACCTATATCACATTTTTGTCTTGTTTATTGGATACTATATTAATAAGTACTAATTATATAAGTCTATTTAATAGCCTATTGTAGTGAGTTACCTTCCTGCAACCTTGTCCTCATGCCGTTTCACTGAAGTTTGCTTACTCACTTTGGGGATACCTTTCATCTCGTTTATTGATGGAAATTATAAGCTATACATTACATGAAGAATGTCATTTCATGATTCTCCGACTACCAACCACCACCTGTCTCATCAGGCACTCATCACCATGCCCCAGCTCTGGCACCAGAGTATGGAAGATGGTCATAGAACGATCTGTGTATCTTCCTGGATTTGACAAAGGCCTTTGATTCTGTCCCGCACCATGGAATGATTGCTGCCCTGAGGTAGGCTAGAGTGGTGAACTCACTGCTTGGATGGTTCAACGATTATCTGTCCAACTTCTCCCAATCTGTGGCCCTGCTAGGGTCTACATCTCTGCCTTGCCAGTAACAACCTCACTGGTTACACTGAGTGACTTACTCCAGACCCGTCTGTAGTGCCTTCGATGCTCTCACTGTGACCAACTACCTCAACCTCATATGCGACTAGCTGATGCAAAGGGGGTTCGGGTGAACATCAGTAAGGTTAAGGCCATGGGGTGTCCAGAAAGGAAGTCACTGTCAAGCGAGAGATGTTTCCATCAAGTAGTTTATATTTTCTAAACTATATAACAAAATATTATCATACTTTATTTATAATACCCAAGATTTCATACAAATATGCTATTTTTGAAGTTAGCTATTTGGGAGAACTACCTGTACTTCTTTTTTTAAGGAGTCTCAGTATTGAAGAATTTGAGAGACAACATATATTAACTAGAACTAAGTCAATTAATATAGTGTAACTAACTAAATCGTACATGATATTGAAGAAAAACTAAAAACTAACTAAATCTTCAGGGAGAATTGGGGGGGGGGGGGGGGGGGGGGGGGGGCTAAAACTTAAAAGTAAGCATTCAAGCTGTACAAGTCCATAGTCTTACCCCACCTGGACAACTGCTCCCCAGTCTGGGACTCATATCAAGTGACTCACGCTCTGAGAGGCTTGAAAGGGTCCAGTCATTCGCTGCCAGGGTAATTTCTAACAAATGGTCCCACAAAGCTTTCAGCCATGGAATCCCCTCTTCAGTAGCATAGTCTGGCATGCAGGCGACTAATGCAACAGGCTTAGCATCTGCCACAGGATACTGAGTGGAGCCTCTATAATCTCCTGCTCATTCTTCTCAAGTGCATCTCTTAAGTGTGCATCCCACAAGAACTCCATCCCTCTGTATTGCCGCATATGTCAGGATATTACATCACAGGCAGCACTCATGAATTGCACCACCATTGTTATTTTGACTTGTTTGTGTTTTTGTGCTTTTCCGTTGGAAGGTCTTTGTAATAACCCTAGATGGCTAGTTGGCCTTGTCCAGTATGCCTTTCATCAAATTATTTAAAAAAACAGAAAAAGAATAAGTTAATTCTAATAAAGCTTCTTTCCTTTACACTTGATTGCCCCCAAGTCGGCACAGGATATCATATATAGGTACATATCAATGTCCTCTTGTGATGTTCTTGTCTCCTTTCGCTAGCCATTAATAAACAGTCTAGCATAGCCAGACCCTTTACCAATGTTTGGTATGGGTCTGGCTGTGAAGAAACTACAAGAAATAATTGTATCAACTTTACCAATTCAACAATGTTTAAAAATAAATTCTTTTATTGGGCTGACAACCAGAAATTTGAATAAGATAATTATAATCTGATAAACATTACTGGGTTTACAAGCTGGAAAATACAAAATGTGTACTATATTACCACAAAATGTCTACTATATTACTACAAAATGTCTACTATATTACTTGGGTACTTCAACAAGAGTAATAGGATTCGTAACATGTTCGACGCCATCAAAAAAGTGACCCTTCTCAAATTCTAAATTTTCCAGTAAATCTATTTTACAATTTGGATAAAACTCTTTCAGCAAGGCACACGGAATGGGTGCTGGAGCTGGGCCTTTCTTCAATGTGGTAATGTCATAATCTACTGTTGAAAACAACATTTTTCCACCTGGCTTTACAAATGTCAACAGCTTGTCAGCAAACCCTTTCTGCATTGATATTGGCAAAGAGACAATCCCGTGGCTATCCCAGACACTGTCAAACTTCCCAAGTTGTCTTGGACTAATTCCATCTCCAAAAAAGTCACCAACGTAAACTCGTAAACTTTTTCCATCGGTTGCAGAATATACTTTAACATCACTGTAGGAAGTCACTTCATATGGTATAGGACCACCGCATGCATTCTCAAAGGATTGCTTGACAGCCTTTTCAGATAACTCAACTCCAACTACAGAATATCCTTTACTTGAAAGCCACTGTAGGTCTTTCGTATCCCCACAAAGGGAAACTAGTATGTCAGCTTTAGTATTTCCTCCTGTCAAGCGAGAGATGTTTTTAATGAGGTACTTATCTACTTTAAGAGGCTTTCCGGAGTCGTCGACGTCATCCACAGTGTCGTTGCACTGACCGTGATCTTCGTGAGCACCTTCTTGAGCGTCACTGTGGTGGTGTTCTCCATCAGCTGGATCAGTATGTTCACAAGAAGGGTCGTCAGCAAAATCTGTCTCCCACATCTTCAGCCACTGATCGGGCCCTAGTCCAACCTTCTCAGCCACATCCATTTTTCTGTCGAAGAGGAAAGTTACACTGGTAGGAGAGCGAGAGGGTAATTAGTTTATTCCGACCAACAATTTAATTAAATATTTTAGGTGGGTGTGGTGTAGCAACAGCTAAGGGGCGGGGCTAGAGGTACGGTATTAATTTACGCCACCAGTGTAGTTACTGAGCAGCCCCAACCCTCAACTAATGTTTCCTCAACTACAGGTTCTGTGGACTAATTTAACTGTAGGTGCTAATGGACCACCTATTCACTAATTAGTGTACCTTCACCACAGTGCATGCTCAGCAGATCCCGCGCCGGTCTTGACGTCACTGAAATGAATTACATTCTAATTCATGGAACCGGCGAAAAATTCCGGAAGTTCTTCCCCCAGGCCCCGCCCCTTTCCCACCACTTTTTTTTTTTTTTCCCCCTTAGATATTAAATAAACTCAATAAAATAAATGGCATTTCAAAACTCTATGAAACATACAAAGGGATGTCAATTCACTAACCATTTCAGAATGAGTAAATGGATGTTGTGCTTCATCCACTCAGCTTTATACTTCAGTTTGAAATATTTTTGAATCTGGGTTTTCCAGAAATTTGACATCACACCAATCTCAAAATAAATCCTCAATTTGTTTAGTTGACAAGAAATAAGGATCATCTGTTCGGCCCTCATCTTCGAATTCGTAGTCCGATAAGAGTACTCATCCCTCCAGGTTTGAGAAGTGAAACAAGAATGGAGCGATAAATTTCTCTATCTTTTGGTTCCGCAGCACCAAGTGCATTCATGTCCCAAACACTTTCATATTTTCCCCAAAATTTTATAAAAATTTCCAACAAAAACCTTCAATTTTCTATCTGTTGCTGTGTAGTCAGCTATAATAATTAACACTGTAATGCATTAACCATGCTCAATTCAATTAGCTAGTTCAAAATGAATTAAATTGA
>WLWD01005012.1_pt1 | contig 10198 bp, 6 predicted proteins | sample 6712731 | NCBI WGS metagenome assembly WLWD01 (sample SAMN12718690, study PRJNA576275) | sponge metagenome | isolation source: marine sponge | host: Mycale hentscheli | place: New Zealand: South Island, Marlborough, Capsize Point | collected 2014-11-01
ATTCTTTGGTGTATTACATGGCCAAAATCAAGTCCTACAAATCAAGCTCTAGTCAATTTCTATGTGATTCTTTCAAGCATTATTTGCAGCAGCGGCTTAGTCAAGGTGATGTCTGTCTAGTCTTTGATAGATACATTGACTTTAGTACCAAATACTCTGCACGTAAGGCCAGGGGTCATGGTGGCTGCAGAGTATTTCAGATGTCTGCTAATGCACCCCTTCCTCCACAAAAGCAAATTCTAACTGTCTCAGAAAAAAGAGACAGTTATTTTGAATCATTATTGAAACACTGGTAGCTGAAGCTGTGTTCCAGGAGGCTATTGTAGCAGACTTGTCATGACTGGTCAAGAAGCTACACCAATTGAGATAGCTCCAGGTGGGACAGTCATTAAAAGACAGGATCTCAAGACAACCCATGAAGAACCAGATACCATCATAAGAGCTCAAGCCATCTACGCTGCCAAGGAGGAAGGGAAGCAAGTTGTGGTAGTGGCTGATGATGCGGATGTTTATATCATGCTGCTGTATCACTATCACGCTGAATCTTTGGCAATTCCCATGAAGCTACATTCAACCCAAGGCAGGAAGAACTTGCATTGATGTGACAGCCACTGTAAAAATGTTGAAAGATACAGTTTTAGAGTTCCTACCTGTTCATGCTCTGAGCAGATGGACATTGTACCAATGTGCTATGGTATTGGTAAGAGCAAGGTGCTGAAAACTGTAAAATGCAAGGTAGACAAATGTAGCCTCAGCTTGCTGGGTAATGAGAATGCAAACATGGACGACACCATCAAACAAGCAAATGCTTCATGTGAGGTGTTACAATGTGGCCAATGCATCAATGACTGAAGCAAGGATCAGAGTCTGTACAGCAAAAACAGGGAAAAGCTGCAGCAAAAATTCCAAAACTATGTTCCCTTCCACCAACCTCAGAAGCTTTTTAGGAGAATGTCAAGAGAGCCCAATTTCAGTGTGCAATCTGGAGGAGAGCACTGCAAGAGCCCCCAGATCTTGATCCTACAAAGTTTGGGTGGTTTAACGATGAAGAAATGAAGTCCCTTCAACCAGTCATGCTTCCACCATCTAAGCTACCAGCTCCAGACTACATTCTGAAGCTGGTTTGCTGTTCATGCGCATCTGAAAGGCCATGCCATTCAAGTAGATGTGGTTGCGTGGCAGCCAACTTGGCCTGTACAGTATTTTGTCACTGCCAAGGAAGTTCTGCTGTTTGCCACAATGAACAACCAGAGCATCAGTAGAATCTGATGGAGATGACAGTGAAGACTATTAGCTTGAACCATTACATGATTATCTTGTTAAATTGATCACTTTTTGTGAGTTTTATGGCCTGCTTGGTTATAAAGCTTGAATACTATGGTTGCTATGTAGCCATTTTTTTTGTTGCGAAGGAGAAATGCTCAATGCTGACAGAGGGCCAGCAGGTAGAAATGTGTTATGTAGTTGTGAACCAACCTAATTATGCTCTCAAAAATACTATGGGCTCCGATATGAACCTTTGCTCAGGTTCTGCCAGACTAAATCCATAACTCAAGAAGAATTAGCTGAAGAGAGGAAAGGAGGAAAAGAAGACAACTGAGATGGTCAGGAAGAAGAGAGCAGGAGAGGGGACCTGACGTAACTAATTAAGTGGTAGAGGATAAACAATGGAAAAACACCTTCTGCATTCCTAATCTTCAAAGTTAGTACACCAAGTGCCATAGTGTGGTGGGGTACTTGGTTTATTTTTAATGAGCAGTTACAATCAATCATGAGCATTGTATAACATGGGCTCAAGCCATGATAATTTGAGACCTGTATATGATCTATAACTTTGTATTTGTAATCCAAGCTTAATAATGGTGGTACTTGTTGGGGTAACACAATTGAAAATCGGAGATGTTTGTCTGTTTATATATATGTTAGGATGTACGCATGTCATTTTTGTACTTTGACCCTCTCATATTTTTGTGTTAGCTTGGTGTTTGACCCCGTCCCAAACTTTGCTAAACAGAATCTTGTGGTATTGATCATTACCTGTATCATCCTAGAAATTGAATTGTTTTACCGCTTTGAATTCTTTTGCGGGTGCCAGTTAAAACTCAAAAACTTATGGGAGTTTCATTTCTATTTGATTTAGTGGCTGTGGTAAGTTAATACGCTATTTGCCATAGCTATAAGCCCTACGCAGCAGTATTTATTTGAAAATTCATTGTCCACTAGACTAACCATGAAGGTAAGTCTTGCGTAGGTATGTTCAGTTGTGTGAAAGTATTGTGCGTTACAACTACTACTAAGACTATCACAAAGAAAAAGTTAAATAACGTGACTTGATATTGTTGCTTTTTAAATAATTCAAACAGTTGCGGGGAGTGGTTACTATGGCATTGAATGCCTTTACCGTATTATACGTAATTTAAAAACTTGACTTTTTTTAATAGCTTGAGTTTTAAAAGTTTAAATCAATCATTTAACAATAGTGTAGTTTTAGGCTTGCTCGCCATTTGTGCTCAAGCACATCACTAGTATATAGATGATGTCGCAATATAAACCTGATCCAATCTACTTATCTATATTGCACTTGTGTGTCATGACGATGATGATGTGTGTATTCATGAGTACTTCATGAGCTGAACCAAGTTGGTAAAGCATCAAGTCATTATCTAAATGGTAAAGCACTCCACTCTCTTTAAATAATGGCCTCCAATTCAAACAAGGTTTGAACCAATGGCCCTCAACTTTGCAGTCACACATACTTACCATTAAACTATCTGGAACCAACAGCATAGTGATTCTTGGTATTGTAGAGATAGACCAAGGAGGAAAAGGGTCCATGAGCTGAAGAGAGGGATAAGAAAAACTGAGCTGGCTTAGGTGATACGGGCAATGGTCGCTAAACCGGAGGATTCTGTTTAGTGAAGTTTGGGACGGGGTCGAACACGGAGCGAACACAAAAATACGGAGGGTCAAAGTACAAAATGACATACATAAGTCCAAACATATATATAAATAAACAAACATCCCCGATTTTCAATTGTGTTACCCCTGTAAGTGTCTCGCTCGCTACGCTCGCTCACCAATAAAGTGGCTAAGGATAATGGATAACAATACTGCAGTCATAATAAATTGCAAAAGTTATTACATCAAACACCACTATCTAGTATTATATAATATACCCCACCACACCATGGCACTTGATGTACAAAATGCAGTAGCATAAAATACTTTCATCCACGATTTCCCTCTCTTGCTCTCTTTCTTCCTTAGAAATCGAATTGTTTACCGCTTTGAATTCTTTTACGGGTGCAGTTAAAACGCAAACACTTATGGGAGCTCCATTTCTATTCGAGTTAGTCGCTATTTGTCACAGTTATAAGCCCTACTCAACAGCATTAACTTGTAAATTCATTGTCCACTAGACAAACCACGAAGGTAAGTCTTGCGTAGGTATGTTCAGTTGTGTGAAAGTATTGTGCGTTACAATTACTATTGAGAATGTCACAAAGAAAACTTTAAATAACGTGACTTGATTTTGTTGCTTCTTTTTCAATTCAAACAGTTGCGGGGAGCGGTTATTATGGCATTGAATCCCCTTTACCGCATACGTAATTTAAAAACTCGACTTTATTTTAGTAGCTTGAGTGTTAGTTGTTAAAATCAATCATTTAACAATAGTGTAGTTTAAGGCTCGCTCGCCATTTGTGCTCAAGCACACCACTAGTATAGTTGCATCAGTTTTCCTCTCAGGATCTCCGCCCTTCTCTCCATGATTGTTGACTTAGGCTTTATGAAACTATTGCTTTCTCAGTCTGTCTGACTTCATCTGCTTTTAGCACAATAATCATAGTTTTTTTTATCATTTTCACTCCTTAATCGCCTTCTATTGAATGTGATGATGCTTTACCCATTCAGTTCTAGGTGAAACTTTAAAGGCTCAGCTCATGAATTATTGATGAGCACACACCGTCGTGATGTTATTGACATACTAGTGTGTTATGATATAGAAGTTTGCTAAGGAATTATTGTCAAAGCACACTAATTTCAAAAGAGGATTTCTTCATGAACAGGAGAATAATACCATGAAATCAAACTTATTAGGACTCCAAGAAATCCTAACAACTGAAATGTTTGTTGTCTTCACTGGAATTTTGTTTGAGCCATTCAGACAAAGCGAGAGCCATCAAGCTTTCAGTTCCAGTTGGTATAGCCTCAACACAAATATCTAAAAACCCATGTGTGGATTACAAAACTAGTTGACAGACCAGAACTTGGCATTGCTGTTCAAATATATTGTAAATACAAAGCAGAACAATCACAGGATTATGCTTTAATGCACCTGCCACTCTTGTAGCTAATATTAGATTGACAATTATTTTGGACATGAACATTTGCTTGCGGCCCTAGCTCTCTGCTCTATTAAAACCAGCATGCAGAGCTGACTAATGTGGGATTTACAAACTTTAAGTCTAATTTCTTATACATTGCTAATTGCTGCTAAAGATGGCTCTACTTTTGCTCAAGTGTGCCATTAGGGAATATCTTCCAGTTTGACATGATGCTTAGCTCCAACAAAGCTAAAGTGAGATAGTGCAGACCTCAGCAAAAGAGTTATCTGAAATTTTAATGCTGGCTTAGTTTGTCCTTCCAGTGCAGCTGAAGCTTTAGTGTTAGCTAAATATGTAGAACTCACTTGCTCCTTTTGTGCTACTTGAACACTTAGTAATCCAACGTATAATTAGTAGCTTTAAACTATAAATTTTATCTTTCTAAGTATTTTTTATCTGTAATATGTATAAACTATATAAGTATATATTCAGTGTTTGATATAGAAGAGAGAAAACACTGGGACTCCCCCCCCCCCCCCCCCCCCCCTCTCTCCAAGAAAACCCCCCTTCCCATTTTTACTCACATATAAGGTATCATTATGTATTTGAAATGAATGGTTGACAAAAACTGAGTTTCATGGTATTGCCATCCAATAACATCCACATCCAAATATTCATACAGCAGTAGGTGAAGGGGTCTTGATATACTCACAATTTTCACTGTCAAAAAGCACTAAATAGGACTCATGAGACAATTTGTAAATTGCTGCATGTGTGCACTCATCTCAACAAATAGCCCCACCCTCTAATGCTAATGTTTCCGTCTCCCCTAGTGAAAATTTCTGTATCAAACCCTGATTATAATTACATGTATTCCAAATGGCTTACCTTTGTGCAGAATTCTTGCCACTGTGTGAATTGTCATAGATGATAGTAACAGGTTGCATCGCATGATCTGGCTTATTTAGTGAACTCAAATCCAACCGAGGAACCCTGACATACATACACACATACATATACACATACATAAATACATACACATATACATTCATACATACACACATATACATTTATACATTATACACATACAATTTTTTTTACCTGGTTTGTGTTTTGGGAATAAATACTAGTTTAATTTTTTCAGTAAATTCGTTCAACTATACTGCCTTCATTTTATTCTACCCAAATTTAGCAACAAAACCAGCTTGTGCTGAAGTACATCATTAGTTGTCATAATACTTCAGGGGAGTAGGAAACCAGATCATATTGGAGTGGCCATTATAACCACACCCACCTAACCACACCCAGTCGTTACATTACAGTGGTTTTTCTATTACATAAACCAAAGAGTTTAATATTGGAGTGGCCATTATAACCACACCCACCTAACCACACCCAGTCGTTACATTACAGTGGTTTTTCTATTACATAAACCAAAGAGTTTAATTCTATGCTATGCGTATCTAATAAATTCAAGTGCCACTGTAATCACACCAAAAAAAGTCAGTACAAGCTATTACTGTGTTTTATTATATTACAAAGCAAATGATTTTTATAACAATCAGTAGGTTCATGTTAAATAAATGATGTTAAATTGAAGTTATAGTTATTATGTAGTGTGTATATAATATTGTATAGCTAATATAGCTACTTGGACATACAAAGCAAACAACACAAAAAAAACTGAATCCACCTTTTGTGTCCTTCATAGCTTTATTTTCTCCAAACATTTTCAAGTAGGTGTGGCAAATAACTAAATGGGAAGACTCCTAGTAGTGCGAAAATGGCCATTTTGTAGACCAACAATGCTAGAAAGACTTGTTTTCCAAAAGATCGCCAATCATTGTCATGGACATCCCAAGTAATCCCAACTTACTTCTTGGGACTTTTAGGACTGGGATTTATGGGTGTCATTTTCTGGGACAACTGGGGACATCCCAAGTTGTCCCACACCTGATGACACTAATGCTTCTAGTACTTGATGACACTAATGCTCCTAGTACTTGATGGCACTAATGTTCCTAGTACTTGATGACACTAATGTTCCTAGTACTTGATGACACTAATGTTCCTAGTACTTGATGACACTAATGCTCCTAGTACTTGATGACACTAATGTTCCTAGTACTTGATGACACTAATGTTCCTAGTACTTGATGACACTAATGTTCCTAGTACTTGATGACACTAATGTTCCTAGTACTTGATGACACTAATGTTCCTAGTACTTGATGACACTAATGTTCCCAGTACTTGATGACACTAATGTTCCTAGTACTTGATGACACTAATGCTCCCAGTACTTGATGACACTAATGTTCCTAGTACTTGATGACACTAATGCTCCTAGTACTTGATGACACTAATGCTCCTAGTACTTGATGACACCCTGGTCAAGAATATTGCAATAACACATTCTAAATACTTACAGTTTAGGTGCTTTCCTGTGACCAGGTCTTCGATATGGTTGTAACAGTACCTTCTCTTTCTGAGTCAATTAAACACAAGAAATGATATTAAGAGATAATTAAAGACATCATTAGACCAGAGACTACAATGTCACCTAGATACTAGTAGGTATTGTAGGTATTCATTTTTATCTATTTAAGCCAACTTTACATCATGAGTTACCAACCCAAATATAAAACTACTGTAAGGTTGGGTAGGCTTCACTAGAGGAAGGGGCTATACTAGCCTGAAGACACAGAGCAACTCGCAAGACAATCACATCCTGTAACCTCTTCACCTTACAATAACACCATTCATATCAAACCACACACATAGTTTATCGTGCATCATAACAATTAATGTATGTGATGTGCAATGTAGTTTAAAGTTTCAATGAATAATCTGGTCCTAGAGTAGTTGTGGGTGTTGTAATCAGCTTACTCTACATAGCCATCCCAGCCAGGTGCAGACTCATCAACTTCCTGGTCATTTGAACCAAGGATACATAAATGATCCTTACCCGCTCAGAAGCTTACAACTCCTGTTCATGCCATGTGAAAGAGTTACACACAATCCGCTATATGTTGATGGGCTGACAGAGTTACACACAATTCGCTATATGTTGCTGGGCTGAAAAAGTAACAAAAGTTCAGGTTTCTCAAAGTAGCTGAATTGATCAGTCCTTATCCCTGCCCACCACACAAAAGAATACGTACTTTACCTAGCTTGTGGAAGTAGAGACACAGGTGAAAAAAGGGCTCAAGTACACATATAAACAACCAAATAAATAAACCAGGGAATCTCGATTGTGTTACTCCTGTAACTGTCTCGCTTGCTCGCCAGCTATTAGTAGATATCTAGTATGGATGCACATACTACTTTGATACAAACTTTACCTGTTTTTTCTTTTCCGGTGAGTTCCAAGACATCCTTACACTGGCTGGCTTTACATCTCTCTCACTCTTCAAAACATCTGGTGTTAGATATGGTATAATGGGTGTGGCATATGGCATGAGAGGTGTGGCTGGAGTCCTTGAGAGTGCAAGAGTGTTACTGACAGTATTCAGACGAAGAGGTCTTTGAAGTAGTCGTGGAGCATGTGGAGTGGAGTCTCTGTACCAGATATGGGTAATGTAATTTCTACAGGTATATACATGTATACTTAAAGTCCTTGTGACTTGACCTCACATGTACAGAAGGACAAGAGACTAATGTCATAGGTTATGTATGTGCATGCTATCTGTGTCGCTCTGCCTGGCTGGATCCAGGCTATTGAACTAGGACGACATCATGGAAGCTGGAAAGGAAGGTAGGTTTGAAACAGGAAGTAAATGTCCCCTTAAAGGTGTGGGAGTGGCAAGTCTATTAGACTGATTGTAAGAACATCTATCATTTTGTAGCACACATGAAAGTTAAGTGCGCATGCAGTAGTGCACAAAAATGAGTATATGAGGAGTTCCATCCCAAATGAAACCCAATTCTGTGGGATTGTAAAGGATATCCCAATTGGTTATGAGGTTTTTGCCATAGCAATCTTATTATAATTAAAAGCTACTTGACGAATATATGCTTGTGAAGTGAAAAAAGTAACGACATGCAACCAAAAGTGAAACCAAGTTTTGGGGGAGTCTTCAGATGGATGTTACTCTCTCTAGTATTTTGACCTCAAAATGTACAGATCTGTGTGCCTTGAATTAGGTTGAGAGGTCACATTGAGGTTGAGAGGTCACATTGAGGTTGAGAGGTCACATTGAGGTTGAGAGGTCACATTGAGGCTGAGAGGTCACATTAAGGTTGAGAGGTCACATTGAGGTTCAGAGGTCACATTGAGGCTGAGAGGTCACATTAAGGTTGAGAGGTCACATTGAGGTTGAGAGGTCACATTGAGGCTGAGAGGTCACATTAAGGTTGAGAGGTCACATTAAGGTTGAGAGGTCACATTGAGGCTGAGAGGTCACATTAAGGTTGAGAGGTCACATGGAGGTTGAGAGGTCTGCTAATACCATACAATCAGTACAACCAACCTGGGCTCAATTTTGGACAGCACTTGCTTTTTAATTTTAAAGTACTCAATCGACAGACTAATGGATGAAACTGCCTCATTGGGATTACGTACTAGAAATTGATTTGGAGAGAAGAATTTATGAGCCATTGGAAGAGTTAGTGAGTTCTGTGTTATGAGAGAAAAGACTTGTGAATAGTCAGTAGAAGCATTAAAAAATTATTTTGAGCCAACTGAGGTGTTAATTGCTGAGAGGTTTTACTCCTCTATAAAGAAATAGAAGAGTCTTTAGCAAAAATTTGTTGTAGGCATTCAATCAAGTGCGATATTGGAGAGTTCTTGGAACAAGTTGTATGGGATTGTTTGTCTGAGGGCTGAGGAACAAAGCCATAGAAGAAGAATTTCCCGAATATTTCACAAATGTTAAAATGATATTAGTGAGTGGGCGTAATTCTGCTCACTACGAAAGTAGATAACAAATTAAGACTGGGGCTAACCGGGTCACGGGCGAAGGACCAGCCAACTTAACCGCAACTATGCTTAGCAGCACATAAAAAAGCTACAGCCTGTTAGCAGGGCAGCTACGAGGGAGAGCTACCCGACACAATTAAAGACTTGATGACAGACTGTCAGAGTTTCATGTGGCAACTAATAATAATGCACACAGAACTAAAAATATAAATTATATTGGCCTGCTTATATAGGAACATGATATAACTACGGTGATTATAGAATTCAACTTTAATGAGATAGATAAATATGAATGTTTGCTATGTACATGTATTTCTAATGGAAGTTTTTATAGTAATGGTTGATATGTAGTCCTGCTGTTGTTCAGGAGCTAGATCTATAGAACCAGAACAATTAGTGAAAGTACATGGAATACTACTTTTACTGGTAAAAAATGAAAATTATTATGGTAATTTTTCTTAGCTTTATACCATAAGAGTTGCTCAATACTAGGGCGTTACAATGCTGATTATCAATACTGTCTATTAGAAGTGGAAACTATTGTCAACTGGAGTACAGATTCAAGTGTTCTTAATTTTGAAGTCAAGAGATTTGAATGTACATTACAGCCCTTCTTCCAATCTTATAGGGATAATTCCTACTGGTATAATTAGATTGGAGGCAAGCCCTCAATACTGGTTGGTGGGACAACCAGTTATTATTGTTAGCAGTTTGGAATCAGGGGCCAGGGGGAGGGGAGAAGGCTCTTGGAATAAATACAGCTACTTTTTTTTGGAGAAAATAAGATTACAACTATTCATTTAATGCAATAATCAGTATCGACTGTCTAGTACTGAAATAAATGAACTGCTAAAACCGGAATAGAAAAATCAACTAATGTACAAAAGTTATGTTATAATAGTATTTTTTTGTCCAGATTACACGAAATTAGTGCATAGGTCAGTGAAGAAAA
>WLWD01005301.1_pt1 | contig 10169 bp, 5 predicted proteins | sample 6712731 | NCBI WGS metagenome assembly WLWD01 (sample SAMN12718690, study PRJNA576275) | sponge metagenome | isolation source: marine sponge | host: Mycale hentscheli | place: New Zealand: South Island, Marlborough, Capsize Point | collected 2014-11-01
CAAGTGGCATGAGAAAAATTTCACGAGGCAAAGCTGAGTGAAATTTCTCACCAAAAAAGTACTAATAATCTAAATACTATATTATGTTAATACTATAGCCAGAGAACCTACCACTTGTGAAAGTACTCATGCATGCTCGTGAAATATCTCCCTATAATTGTACACTGTTATGTAATAAGTATTATATATATATATATATATATCATTATATTCACTAATACTTACATCACCCTTTAGTGTGGCGCGTGTTTGATTTCTTTATGCCCATTGTGTGTTAGTAAAAGTGAATCAAGCTACTCACCTGCTCTGAGTAAAATCCATCTCCACGATGCCTCTGGAGGATGTACTCTCTTTCTCCATCAACTCATAGTAAATTGCCAGGTTACCTCGCTATAGTAACATAGTAGTAAACACACCTCAAATTAATTTACGGCTCACTTCACTTAATGAGCAACACGTGTGACCAAATATATACATATATGTATATATATAATATATGTGACAGTACTTGGGGAAAGGGACCAATTACATAAAATCAAAAATGTACAGTAGAGCCCAAACACCGACAAAAAAAAATTTTTTTTTGGATTTTCTTTTTATTGGCCTGGTATCTCCTACCCTTTAGCTACACTGACACCAAATTTGAGTGGCTGAAACCGTTGCTAAAGGTCCAAGCGCCCTGTTTAAACACAGCCACCTTTTATCCTTGTGTGCACGGAAATCCAACCCGCGAGTAATTAAAAATCGTGGGTGAATCCAATTTGTTGCCTAGCAACAGAATAGAAATAATAAACGTGAATATTCAAATGAATAATAAAATTTAAAAATGTTGCTATTTATGGGGTCTTGTAATTGGGAGTCTGCAGATCTGGAGACTCCTGGGACTATTATTGTGTAGACACTGGAAGAATCAGCAAGTCTCTGACTGGACAAAGGATTCAGTGATGATAAAGGACTTCTGTCACACATATTATCTGGAGTCTGCAGATCTGGAGACTTTCCTGGGACAATTATTGTGTAGACACTGGAAGAATCAGCAAGTCTCTGACTACACAAAGGTTTCAGTGATGATAAGGACTTCTGTCACACATATTATCTGGAGTCTGCAGATCTAAAGGCTCTCCTGGGACTATTATTGTTAGAGCAGGAGCCCAGATTTATTTATGCGAAAAGGGCCACAACTGTCGATGCCATTTTTAGGTGCGGCCTACCCCCCTTGTTACAAAAATGTGTTGCTGCCGGGTTCTGGGTGTGGCTTTGTACCCGAAATCCCCTAATTTGTGCCGCCATTACCTAAAAACCTATTTATATCAATATCAGCATAACCGTGCATGCTAACACCACAAGTAAAGTATCTACACTCATGTTTTCATGCATTCTTTGTTCTTGGTGTGCTGAGTCAGCAGATGTTTGTGCATGTGTTTGTATGTGACATTTTTTGCTTGCTAGCTAGTGCCTGCATGTGTATGTGTGTGCATGCGGTTGTGCCTAGTCTTGCATGCAGCAGCAGGCTTCAGTTGTTGAACTGCAGCTGCTTGTTGAACTGCAGCTGCTTGTTGAGTAGTTGAGTGCATGACCATGGCAAGTATTCCTGTTTGTGTCATCTGTAAAGAGACGGAAGAGAAGGTACCTGGCTTGAAATTGTTCATTCCAGAGAGATGGGAAACAGTCAAGAATGCTGCTGCACGCCGATTAACTTTACAAAATGAGCAATTTTTTAGTATATCAGAGGAGATCAGAATGACTGAGCAGTCAGAAGGCAAATATTACCACACAAAATGTTTGAGTCGGTTCTGCGCTACTAAAAGACAACCTCAAGGTGACAGTGAACATTTTCCACCCAGCAAAGCAACTCGTTCAACTAGTGGTAATCCGTCTACCAATGAGAGGGGTGTTCTTGGAGAGGATTGTCTTTTTTGTGGAAAGCAGAGGAAGAGGAAGTCACAGAAAAATGAAGCACTAAAACAGTGCTTGACATTGGATGGGTGTAAATCAATTGTATGTGCAGCCAAAAGGAAATGTGACACCAGGATCCTTGGACTTGGAGAAGATCTTATTGCAAAGGAGGCAAAATACCACAACAGCTGTAGGCGAAATTATGTAAGGCAGGATGAGGATGAAGAGGAGCAAGCATCCACTCGAAAGAAGCATAACGAAGCCTTCCAGACATTATTAAATTTCCTTGACAGTGAAATCATCAAAAAGAAAAAACCCATGCTGGCAACTGCTATTTTCAGTTTATATAAAGAAGAGTTTCTTGCTCTTGGAGGAACTCATGATGACATTAACAAGTACTCTGTACAGAGCCTCATGACTAAGGTGAAGGATCACTTTGAAGATGTAGTCATCATAGATAAGCAAGCAAATAAATCTGGCAATGTTGTCTTTTCTTCCTCTATGACATCTGCAGAAGCATTTGCCTTGCTACATGAGTCTGACGATGCAGCTGAAAAAATTAGGTATGCTGCTATGGCATTGCGCACAGAGATTTTTGCAATACCCTCATCTAAAATTCCATCTCCTACTTCAGTTCACACGTTGAAGGATAATGCCCCCAACATACCCCCTCTCACTCTCCTCCTCTTTCGTACTCTTATTGGTGGTATGCAATCAGAAGCAAGATCGGCACACTCTGAGAATGTAATTGAGAGAAAAGCATGGGCCAGTGCATCAGATGCTGTATTCAACTGCACTAGGGGAGCAGTTTGTCCTTGGAAGCATCAAACACTTGGGCTTGGACTGGGAACACTAACTGGATCGAAATCATTACTGACCATACTGAACCGTTTTGGCCATTGCATTAGTTATGATGAAGTGAAGCGGCTTGAAACTGAGATAGCCTACACATGCTCTGATAGTGGATGTGAAACCCCTGCTGGTCTCAATTTGCATAGCAACTTAGCAACAGGTAATGTTGTGATTTAAGTAACCATATTTCATATGTATTTTAATGTCCTCCTTTTGGCTTCAGGATTGGCTTGGGACAACTATGATGTGAACACCGAGACATTGGATGGCAAGAATACTCTGCATTCAATGGTGGGAATATGCTACCAGAACCAGCCTCCACTGGAATCTCTACTAGACAAACAACCTGCTAACCCAGTAGGGACACTTACTGGCCGAATGAGGAGACGTTTTCACGGGAGTGAAAGAATTATTCTTCCCTTTTGAGCATCTCTCAAACAGGCCAAGTTCAAGTTGAGTCCCTCAAGAAGTGAACGCTGGATTGAACAACAAGGCCTGGACTTCACATGGCTTCTCCAGTCCTTCACACAGAAGATACCACTTTTTACAGGCTTCTTTTCACAATTTGTGACAGACAATCTTCCCCGAACTATTATTGCATACATGGACCCCATCTCTCTTCCCCCAACAAGAAATGACGTAGTACGGGAAACAATGGTACGCTCAGTCAAAGTTGCCCAAGAGACAAATCAGGGGTATGCAGTTGTCACTTATGACCTTGCTATTGCCCTCAAGGCATATTCTATTCAAGCTTTACAGGCTCCTACATTTGATAAGCTCATCATTCTGCTTGGTAACTTTCATTTCGAGCTGGCCTTTTTTGGGGCAGTGGGAACCTTTCTAGCTGATTCAGGTGTTGAATATCTACTCAATGAAGCAGGTGTTTTGGCTGAGGGGTCAGTTGCTGGTTTCATGAAGGGAAAATTTTACAACAGATGTACCAGGATACATAAAATTCTAGCTGCTGTTATGGAACGAGAGCTCTTCTCTAAGTTTTTACATTTAAAGGAAGACGATGAACCTCTTGCTACTGAAATGATGTCCAGCAACAATATCACTATTGAAGAATGCCAACGTATTGTTGGCAATGCCTCATTTGTGAATCTCTTGAAGCAATATGAGAGCTTTTTTCATGATGTCATTGATGGAAAGCATGGAAGTACAGCAGCTTACTGGGCTATCTACGTGTATCTCATCAATAGGGTGCATCGAGAATTAAAGAGAGCTGTGCGCACCAATGATGTCGATGGATACATCAATATTCTTCCAAGCATTATCGAAGTCTGTTTTTCTTTGAATCGTCCCAATTACTCCAGATGGGGTTCCCTCTTTCTCCATAAATTACAACATATGGATCCTAGAGCTCGAGATATTCTAAAAGCTGGCGCAATGTCTGTTCGTCGAACAAAGAAGTCGGAGCAGACTGTCAACAAGTATGCTGCATCTCCTATGAGAGGCATTACTGCTTTCAGGGACTCAGAAGATGCATGCAGGAGGTGGAGTGTCACCCTCACTCAGCGTAGTATGGCCTTGTCAGAGCTTTATCAATTGGTCAACCTTCAATCAGGGGAGGAACCTGACAAGCAGCTTACAAAGGCAAGAATTCAGCGTGACAACGCTGACATGAAATCAGTGACAATCACCCTGAACAACACGTGCAATCCATTTGCTAGTGATGCTCCTGCTGGTCTTGTCAATATATCATCAGGAAAAGCTGCAAATGAGGGAACCAAAAAGTTTCTCCTTCGAACATTGGAGAGGGGGAGGACCCTGCGGCTCCAATTTGAAAGTGAATGTTTGGTTGATGGTTCACGTTTTCTGAAGCCAGTGTCACGAACCAAAATATTGAACTTTGCTGCAGAGAATCGGAAGCAGTCCAAGACAAGCACACGGAAAGTGAATGCAGCAGAGGGAGTTCGAGATGTCTTTGGACGCATATTAGCTGTTGTTGCCAAGACTAGTGATACAATCGACCTGGATCATGTTCTTTAGCTATCCCATCACAGAAGTCCCTCTTTCTCTTGCACATAGTGATGGAATTCCCCTCAAGACTGACAAGGCAACTCTCACAAAAGTTCTTGAAAGCAGGCAAGATGCTGTTTTGACAGACTCTGACATTCCCCCAATCAAAGCAACTGTGATAGATGGTGGCATCATGCTCCATGAAACTGTAATGAAGCATAGCAGGTCCACATATGCAATGATGGCTAGGGATCTTCTGAGGAAGATTTGTTCATGTCATGGAGAACAGGTCCACCTAGTACTTGATAAGTATCAGTCACCATCCATCAAAGATGCTGAGCGTAACCTGCGCTATTCAGGTACTCCCCAAGCTTTCAACATTACTGGGCCTGACCAAGCTCAGCGACAAAGTGGTGCAGAACTGCTCAAAAATGTTTTATTCAAAGAAGCATTTGCCAATTTTCTCATGGAGGAATGGAAGAAACCCCAGTATGGCCCTATCATCCGAGATCAGAGTGTCTATATTTCACATGGTGGTACATGTATGAAGATGAAAAATGAAGAGGGAGCACTCCAAACAGAAAGACCAAATCACCTCCAATGTCAACACGAAGAAGCTGATACTCTCCTTGCATTTCATGCAAACAGCATTTCAAGTGGGACTATTCTGGTAAGGTCTACTGATACAGATGTCCTCATCATTCTTCTTGGACTTGCTGGAAGGTCAGAGGGGATAAACATCATCCTAGATTATGGATCTGGCAACCACCGAAGGTATATTGGTGTCTCAAATCTAGCTGCCATACTTGATGAGAAACAGCACGGCATGACTGAGGCACTAATTGGTTTTCATGCCTTGACAGGCTGTGACTTCACATCATGCTTCTTCAGGAAAGGAAAGGTGAGGCCTTACCAACGGTTGGAGGCAGAGCCAGAACATATCATGGCATTGCAATCACTAACCACTGAGGAAGTGGATATTGCACGTGTTACTTCTTTTGTCTGCTTGCTATATGGATTTAAAACAGCTGATATTACTGAAGCAAGATACAAGTCCTTCATACGCATGAGTGGTGGTACGGGGAAAGATCTTCTAGCCAAATTGAAGAAGATTAACTGTGCTTCACTGCCACCATGTGCCAAAACAATTATCAACCATATCAAAAGAGCACAATATGTAGCAAGAATGTGGAGGAGGGCTGATGAGATTAATCCCACTTCTGACACTAGTCCAACTGACTATGGATGGAAGTTGAATCAAAACTGTTTTGAACCAGATTGGTTCCCAGGAAGTTCTGTTCCAGAAACCCTCACATGCTTACCCACACCTCCCGATGAAAACAGTGCAGAAACTACAACCTCAGATGAGGAATCTGAATCTGATGATGCCTGGAGTGACACTGACAGTGATGACAGTGATGAGAGTGATGAAGAAGAAGTTTGAGGATACTTCTTATATAATCAGACCAATATATATGTATTATTCTATTGAGCCTATAATTAATTATTTTGCTATATAGGGGCATCCTTCATTTAATAATAGATGGTGACTTTAGAGCACAAAAAATGAAACCCCTGACCATGAAAACATGGGTGTAGATACTATACTTGTGGAGTTAGCGTGCACAGTTATGCCGATATTGATAAAAATAGGTTTTTAGGTAATGGCGGCACAAATTAGGGGATTTCGGGTACAAAGCCACACCCAGAACCCGGCAGCAACACATTTTTGTAACAAGGGGGGTAGGCCGCACCTAAAAATGGCATCAACAGTTGTGGCCCTTTTCGCATAAATAAATCTTCTGGGCTCCTGGTCTATGTGTAGACACTGGAAGAATCAGCAAGTCTCTGACTACACAAAGGTTTCAGTGATGATAAGGACTTCTGTCACACTGCAACAAGAGAAGGCAACACATTGTGAAAGTTCATCATTTTTGTTCATTGATTTAAAGTGCTTCCTACTATTATTCATTTGTTCCAAAACAGGCAACAAGTTGGCTGACACACTTAAGACAAATATATTCCTAAACTTAGCTAGCCAGTGAAATAACATACCAAGCTAGTTGATCATTTCTAAAACAGTGACTATATTACAGTTACCATGACTTACTGTAACTATCAAACTGTTGGAAACTGAAAAAAAAAAGAAGCACAAAACGGCCTGCAAAACTATGTCTATACTCATCTAGTGCTACTTAAAGCCATACCTGTCTAGTACCCTTACACAACGTAGGGTTTGAACTAAGTAGGGCCTTCCCCATAAACGAAGTAAGCGGCCCCAACTATAACTTACTGCCGTTCAGCTGAGCACCGCCATTTTCCAAGCACTGCCATTTTCCAAGCACAAAAAAAAGTCTAGATTTCCGCTCGTATATTTAGTGAACCAAGCAGCGCCTTCCTATAAACTTGGTACCAAAGTACTCCATATGAAGTGCTCTACACAGTGGTATAAATAACTCATTTTTCAATTTTTAATGCAATTGGTCCCTTTCCCCAAGTACTGTCACATATTGTCATCCATAAACTCACAAATTTTATTTCACTATACAAGCAAAGGACAGGCAATTTAATTATAAAAATGTTTTATGTAGTAATGACAACGGTTGTATTCACGAATAATTCATGGGATGAGCTGAGCTGAGCTGATAAAGCATAGTCAAATTAGTTGGGTAAGACATCATTGAATTGGTTAAGTAAGCATCGTTGAGTTGCTTTGTCAAGTTGGTTAGGTAAAGCATCATCAAATGGGTTAGGTAAAGCATCATCAAATGGGTTAGGTAAAGCATCATCAAACTGGTTAGGTAAAGCATCATCAAACTGGTTAGGTAAAGCATCATCAAACTGGTTAGGTAAAGCATCGTCAACCTGGTTAGGTAAAGCATCATCAAACTGGTTAGGTAAAGCATCACCAAATGGGTTAGGTAAAGTATCACCAAATGGGTTAGGTAAAGTATCACCAAATGGGTTAGGTAAAGTATCACCAAATGGGTTAGGTAAAGTATCACCAAATGGGTTAGGTAAAGTATCACCAAATGGGTTAGGTAAAGTATATTCACTATTAATACCCATGGTGGTGCATGTGAATACAGTTGAGCCTAGTCTCGCAAGCCAGACCCCCCTCCCACGACCGTACAGAGAAACGCGTGCGAAGAGGGAAAAGGGAAGGAGGAGGGTCTGGCGAAATTGCTTAGACCGTTTCGTGTCAACTATGCCATGAAAATCGTGGCGGACATGCGCAGTAATACGTCATCACTTGCTCCGAGTATTTAATAACAATACGCGTATGTTTATTGCTAAGGAACTCGAGTATGGAGACTAGTTGCTGCTTATGCTTGGAGGCGTTCGGGAGTGATCACAGAAGGAGGAAAAAACTGCATGGTTGTGGTTGTAATACTGCTAAAGCTCTCCTTGTTGAATTGGTGCTTGCTACAAATTGCTCACACCCCTCCTTACAAGACACCAATGCTCTTCTTTGTCATGGATGTGAACTGAGGCTAATCAACATAAGGAAAGCTGAGACTAAGATACAGGATATGAAAGGCATTGTTAAAGATCAATTAGTTACCTTATGCAATGCACAAGTAGTCTTGGATTCTACTCAACCCTCAAGTTGAGGGTGTCAGAATATCTAGATCATATAGACACATAGATAGTGAAGACATTGGAGAGGTAGGACAGTCTCAATCTCCCTCTGTTCAGGTATGCATGTATTATAATGGGGAACACATCACTGTTAGGTCAAATTAACTCCAACTCAGGTCAAATTAACTCCAACTCAGCTTAAACGTTTCGTGGTCTAAAATTGTCCTATTAAAATTGTCTTTATTTTCACACACCAATTTATTACTTTTGTTATCCGTATTTGGCACCATTTATAGGTTCAATTAGGTCACAAGTCCAGAACCAGCCGGTTTTGCATTTCAATTCCATCTAGAAAAAAGTGTGTGCGGAAGCTGGCCCGAAGAAATTACAATTCAATGGCAGCAACTGTTGTGAAGTCCCCTACCTACCATGTGTGCCTCAGTAATTTTAAACTTGCTGTAAAGGTCAAGTCTGAAATAAAGGAGTTGTGTTCCCACAAACATAATTCAATTTTAAGAGATACGATCGAAGCTGTGAAGCATTTTCACTGGGAAACAGTGTTTTTAGAGCTGGTACAGAAAGTACCAACCCTCATGCATTTGATGAGGCAATTCATAGCAAAATCAAATGAGAAGAAACCATTGCTATGCTTTTTAGCTTCCCAGATCTTGAATTCCCATAACATGCACATCGGATTGGTGCAAAGAGCTGTTTCTATCTCACTCTATGGAAAGGGCACGGAGCAAAGAGGTAAGTATGGTATTTATTTTAATGTGTTTAAAAAATATCACTCAAAATGTACAAGAATTGCAGCCACTAATAATGTATGCTTGTCATATCGGTGAACTATTGATTTGGTCGATTTAATTAGTGAGGACCATGCTATTGACGTAGAATTTTGGAAAGACCAGCTAATACCATTCATCAACATGTCACAAGTTACACCTATTGAACAAACCACTCAGGACAGTGATCAAGACATAAGCTCACAGATTGAAGTGGTATGCATATCATTGTATTAATTTTATCTTACTATACCGTTTTGTTTTGTTTTTTATTTAGGAACAAATGGATGTGAATGTACCATCTTCATTGACTGACACATGGTTTGGCTACTAGTTTGTGGGAGACAATGTAGACAAAGCCATTAAACCAAGATATCAGCAACAAGGTCATTCTGGGCACTCTCTGCATTACTTTCATAGTTATGCTGTTCGTGATCGAGTTGATTTTTCATCATACTCTGATGTTGTACCAATATATATGAAACCCGATCCAGCTGTGCGTCTACCTTCATCAAGTGACCTGTCAATGCTGAAGGATGAACTAATGGTGTTGATTAAAATCGTTCTTGTTTTATTACTGATAATATTATATCCATAATTCTACTTCCTACAAATAACTAAAACCGTAATATCATGTTGGTAGTGATAATTAACTCACTTTTTGTTCCACACTTTCTAATTATCCATCATCATACATATTTTGGCCAGTATACTTACTCATTACCTGGATCCATACAAAGGGCAAGCTAAAGAAGTTCTTCAGCATATACCCAGTGATTGTTCCAAGGAAATGGCAAAGAAATCTGAACTAGTATGTTTTTTACTGCTCAGTTAAAATAGTGATATTATTGTGTTACCTTATGTAGGTACCACTAGGTGTGCTACCTTATGTAGGTACCACTAGGTGCACTATTGTTTAATGAAAATAAACTGGATGTGATCAGTCATATTTTATGACATTGGTTCCTTCAATTGAAAAGGAAGGGCATCAAGTTCTATCCAATGGAGATATTCTGGAGTATGATGGCAGCTGGTTTTTCTCAGTGCTGATTGGTGGTGACCAGCTAACTGTGGCTAGGATTCAGGGGGGGG
>WLWD01004077.1_pt1 | contig 10131 bp, 8 predicted proteins | sample 6712731 | NCBI WGS metagenome assembly WLWD01 (sample SAMN12718690, study PRJNA576275) | sponge metagenome | isolation source: marine sponge | host: Mycale hentscheli | place: New Zealand: South Island, Marlborough, Capsize Point | collected 2014-11-01
GGCTGAGGTTGAAGATGGGTGGAGGAACTGAAACAAGATATACTGGCCAGAGTACGCAAAAGCATCTCTTGCAGAGTAAACTCAGAGTTCTCTGGTGCAGTTGTCTCTCCTGAAGCTCTCTGATAAAAGACTCGATACTCCTCATCTAGCTGGAAATTGTAGCTAAAGAACAGCAAGTAGAGGCCAGGTCCTATGGTGAGTGCTGGTAGCATGTCCATCAGCTCAGGCTGCCCTCCAGTGTCCTCCACTCTCAAGAAAGCTTTGAAAGAATGCTTCACATCTTCTGCAAACTGAGGTTGTTTGACCACTTTCTTGAATATGGCAGCTATTTCAGAATAATCTTGTGATGTCACCACTTCATCAGCTAGCTGGACAGGTTTAGTTGAGAGTGGAGAAGATTCCTTATGCCTGGACTTTTTATCTTTGGTAAAATGTTTCAATCTTGTCGCCATTTTCTGCAATAATGAAGGTTGAGGTGGCTTTTCCACAGGATGAAACAGCTCTGTACTGCTAGCCTGGCTGACCTCTGCCGTGGTAGCACTTCCTCCTGAAGCTTCACAAGTGCATTTAGCATGTGAAGTGAATTCATGGGAATCAGCTGTAGCCTCAGAAGTTGTTCAGGTCCGTCAGCATGAGGACTGAACAAGTCAGAAGTACATCGAACAATTCTCACCCATTCAACACACCCCTTTACCTACATCAATCCTTAATCATATTCACAGACCTTAACCATTGAGTTTTATGTCATCTCTTACCTATATAATGTTGTGCGTGCTCAATTATTAAGGTGATCAGATAACCTAAACTGCCACTGTTGTGAAGGGGTAGAGTGCGTGCTTTTGGGACTTAGCGAAAGTAGCCGCAAGGCGAGTAGTAGTTTTGTCATCCCGCGCCATTAGGCTCTGATCTCCTGGTCCTTCGCCCTGTGGTGCTACTTGTGCCACACCCACAATCGAGCTCGGGAATTTACGCTCCCCGAACATTGGTCCTTCGAGCCGGATTCTAGATCTTGGTTAGGAAGGCCAGTGACTTAGCTCACACCATCTACTATCGAAAGTTCAGTGACCCTTGCAGTCACCTAGAACAATCTACAACATAGTCGAGCCACGCAGCTCATTCAGTTTCAGTTCTATCACTTGTTGTTTCGATCGTTTGTATTTCGTTCGTTTGATTGTCTCTATTCGCAGCCTTTTGTTAACTGATATCTCGTTGTGACAATTCATTTGTTTGAGTGAGTTCAGTTCTATCGCCTCGCAGCTATTTGACTACGCCACAGCAGCTAAAGTCATCCTTCAGATTATCATCAATCACCTCATCATCTTCAGCATCACCACCTACGCCTCGCGTCCATCGCCTCGCGTACGAATATCATGACGAGGTTCTCCCCCTGACAAGGACACTCTTTGTCAGCAGGTTTAGGCGAACCAGCGTTGCGCAAGAGATCTCACAAACTCAACAAGGAGATGGATGAGCTACAGGCTATCTCAGAAATCAACAACTGGGAGACAGCTAAAGTCAGAAGGTCAGCTCGGAAGGGCAAACTTACCAGATTAAAGAAGCGCCTGGACGAGTACTTGATCGCTCCGCTCGAGGAGTTACAGGTCCATCAAGTTCACAGACTCAAAGATGACCTCCACAAAGAGAAGCGCCTCTATGATGCCTTCCAATTTCGATGTGAGCAGTTGCTGGAAGAGAAGGAGGAGGTCACAGCCTATCAACTCTCTAAGGAGATCGAAGCTGGTGAAGAAGCCAGCGAAGTTCATTCAGAACTAGTTCAACAAGCAGAAGTTTTGAAGCTCATCCTGGGATTCTATCTGGATGCCCAAGCCATCCAAGGAGATTATAACACACTAGTCGAAGTCTCCGATCCCACAGTAGGTGAATTTGAGAAGGATTGCAGTCGCCTTCAGAAGAAGATTGCCACTTTCCTTCAGCAGACGGCTTCTTTCAAGGAGCCCAGTATCGTAACAAGTCGAGAAACACTCGCCAGACATCAGATAGACATAGTCGTCAGACTCAATGAATCCAGGGGCAGAAGGAGAGACAAGCGGGACAAAGTCGACCAAGACTCTTCTGTCTCCGAAGCTCCAAGACCATCCAGAGGCAGCAAGCTCCGTCTAGACTTGCCAGACTTCTCGGGGCACCCTTTGGACTGGCATCATTTCCACCAGCTGTTCACTTCAGCCTTGGAGAGAGCAGGAGACGAATTTTCCGACAGAGAAAAGGCGTGCTTTCTCCTCAAGGCCATGAAAAGCGCCGAAGCCGAGCAAATAGTGAAGTCACATGCAACCGCGGAGAATGGCTACCGCAAGGCCATCAAAGCACTCGTTCAGCGCTTCGGGTCAGCTAAGAAGGTGTATCCACATCTTGTACACAAGATGACGTCCAAGGAAACCATCTCATTCAGCCAACAAGGCTTCTCCAGATTCAGAGAGAAGTACATCCTGCCTCTTCAAGCCATGCAGGAACTGGAATGTATAGATATTTCCCAATTTGCGGCCTCACTAGCCTTGGAGAATTTCGATACCAAACTACGTGAGGAATGGACAAAGCATTACAAGACTGAGTCCGAAGTCCCCACAATAACAGATCTCTCGGCTTTCCTCGAGCCATTAGAAAATAACCTACAATTATTGACCCTGGATGACCGAACCCCCTCTCAAAACACGTCATCCAGGAAATCAACATCAGCCAACCCCAAGAACAGTCCAGCAGTGTGTAGCTTATGCAAGGAGCAGCACCGGCTGTTCAAGTGCCCGGTTTTCCTGGGATATGACCCAGCACGCCGGCACAAATACGTGAAAGACAGGAAAGGTTGCACTAACTGTCTGGGATTCAATCATCAGACTTCAGAGTGTACCTCCACTTTCACGTGCAAGGAGTGCAATGCGAGACACAACACACTCCTACATCGCTTCTCCTCTAACTCATCATCAACTCCAGCACCCACCACCAATTTCATGGCGGTGGATCAATCAGATCATCCAGCTTCCTCGGTAGTCTCGCAAGCCAGACCTTTGCCGACCCCTTACCGCTACGCGGGGGAAGGAAAGGGTCTGGACAAGTGCTATAGCACGTTTCGTTCCATTCCTCCAGATTCTGGAGGAACGTATAAAATGTGTATTACTTATGATTGGGTGTGGTTTACTAAGAATTTAACGCGTTATCATTTTAATGGTTACGTGTCGGTTTTATTGCGTCATATTTCATCACAATTAAATTCCACTGGAACGAAACGTGCTATGGCACTTGTCCAGACCCTTTCCTTCCCCCGCGTAGCGGTAAGGGGTCGGCAAAGGTCTGGCTTGCGAGACTACTTCCTCGGCAGATCCAAAGGCACCACCACAGGTGTCCTTTTTGCACACGGCCATCACAAAGGCCATCCATGAAGATCGAGAGAGTACCATAAGAGTCGCCTTTGACACCGGGGCATCTTCCTCTCTCATCACCGAGAATCGTGCCTCAAGACTCCACCTTAAACGACATTCACGGCGCATAACAATCACAGGCGCCTGTGGAGACGGAGTCAGCAAACACTTCGTTGAACTAACACTCCAATCCACGATCGACGACTCCAACAGCATCACGACGAAACTCAACGTAGTCAAGCGTCTACCATCGGTTCCATCGCCCTCCAACCTAGATCAGGTCAAGGCAGAAGCACACCTTCAAGGGATCCCTTTGGCTGATCCAGAGTTTGGTGGACCATTAGACGTTCTACTTGGTGGTGTAGACTATAGTCGCTGTGTGATTGGCTCACTTCTAAAGGGCACTAACTCGGACATAGCAGCCCAGCCAACCATATTTGGGTGGACAGTCACTGGACCACTCGACCACGCCACAGCTAGTTCGTCAGCCTTCCAAATTATCACAACGGAAGACAACCTCCAGCAAGACCTATCATTCCTGTGGGAGCTTGATCGCACACCAGAGCTTTCCCACCTGTGTCCAGCTGATGAAGAAGTGACACAACACTTCCTGGATACATATCAAATCGACAGTGACGGCAGGTACATAGTCAAACTGCCTAGAGTTAGCAATTCTCCAGCTCTTGGTAGTTCGCGTAACCTTGCCATGCGTCGTTATCTTCAAAACGACAAGTCTCTGAACCGGAAAGGAAAGTCAGTAGAATTCAACGCTGCCTTATCCGAGTACGTTCATCTCAAACATGCTGAAGAAGTACCATCACAGCTAATCGCGTCGCCTCACTATTATTTACCAGTTCATGGTGTTTTTAAATCGTCTTCAACAACGACTAAGGTACGGCCAGTGTTTGATGCCTCCGCCCCCAGCAGCAACGGAACGTCACTCAATGACACGTTATTACAAGGGCCAAACCTTTATCCACTCCTCTCGGACATCTTGTTGAGGTTCAGGACTCACGAAATTGGGTTCTCGGCCGACATCAGCAAGATGTTCCGGGAGGTCAAGCTCCACCCAGAGGAGAAGGACTACCACCGTTTCCTTTGGAAAGATGAGCAAGGTCAAATCAAGGACTTGAGAATGAACCGGCTCACGTTCGGGGTTCGTTGCTCACCATACCTAGCCACCCAAGTCATCAGACATCTCGCCGAAACTCATGCCGAATCACATCCTGAAGCGAGCAAAGCAATTCTCAACTCCTTCTACGTCGACGATTATCTTTCGGGTGCGTCCACAGTGGAAGAAGCTGTGCATATCAGGACTCAGCTCTGTGATCTGCTCAACCTGGCTGGCATGACTTTGCGCAAGTGGCGTTCGAGTGACGAGAGCTTCAAGTCGACCATTCCATCACAGATAGTGGAAACCGAAAACTTACTAATTTCTCCAGGTGACAAACCAATAAAAGCATTGGGGATCCATTGGAACGTCAACAGCGACAAATTGACAGTCTCTACCCCTGACATCCCGCCAGATCAGCCAGTAACTAAAAGAACCATAGCCTCCAATCTCGGCAAGGTTTTCGATGTGCTGGGATTTTTCTCGCCCTTCATCATCGTGGGCAAATTACTGTTGAGAAAACTGTGGACATTACAAATCGGGTGGGATGCCGAACCCCCAGTATCAATAATCGAGCACTGGAATCAATGGAAGTCACAACTCCAATTCATATCTTCACACCAGGTGACACGCAAGTACTCAACAACACCAGGCGTAATCAATCAATCCTTACATGGATTCGCTGACGCCTCCCAAGAGGCATATGGCGCAGTTGTCTACATGCAACAGACACATCCAGATGGCTCTTCATCAACAGCCATCGTAATAGCAAAAGCCAGAGTTCTTCCATTAAGAGGACTAACAATACCCAGGGCGGAACTCTCGGCAGCCTACATGTTGGCAAAACTCTTGAGCTATTGCTCATCCATACTCGACATTCGATCCATCACAGCGTGGAGCGACTCGTCGATTGTACTTTGCTGGCTTCGAAAATCACCAAATTCACTCAACACGTTCGTCGCCAATCGAGTCAACAACATACATCAATTAGTACCCAATGCTCAATGGCGTCATGTTTCATCCTCATCAAACCGAGCAGACATGTTAAGCAGAGGTCTACCAGCCGAAGTCCTAATCAAATCGGACTTATGGTGGGAAGGTCCGCCATGGATCATACAGCCTCAGCAATTATGGCCTACCCCGCAATTCACACTGCCAGAGGTCGTACCAGAAATCAAGTTGGTAATCCTTTCAGCACCAGCCTCCTCAGATAGGAAAATCTGGGATGACTTTTCCAGCTTCGATCAGATGGTTAGAGTCATCTCCTGGTGCCGGCGTTTCATCAATAACAGCAAATTGCCACCCGACAAAAGGAACAAACTTCCTCATTTGCAAACAGAGGAACACAACAACACGAAAGATCAGCTCTTCACACTAGAGCAGAAGGAATACTTTCCAGAAGCAATCAAGGCGCTCGATTGGGACACGCCTCTTCCAAAAGGACATGCCCTTCGAAAGTACCACATCACCAGAAACAGTAAGGGACCTTTGCTACTCTCCACTAGAGTTAGAGATTTCCAAAATCCTAAGCAGCCTCTGAAATTAATAGCACTGTCCCTGCGATCATCGCTCACCAGACTTCTACTCACAAGTCTTCATATTCGTTATCTACACCCTGGAACCAACACACTTCTCTCAATAATCAACCACACCTATCATATTCCAGGAGTAAAGAATCATCTCAAGGGACTGAGTCGAAAATGTCCTCAATGTCAGCGCGCATATGACAGAGGAGTTCATCAAGCAATGGGAATCCTTCCGTTGACTCGCACGACTCCAGCCCCTCCCTTCACATCTACAGGTGTTGATTTTGCAGGACCATTCATCACCCAGAGGGGTCACACCCGCAAGCCCGTGATGGTGAAATCCTATGCGTGTATCTTCATCTGCCTGACAACAAAGGCCACTCACATTGAGCTCTGTCTGGACCTCAGCACTGACGAGTTCATGGCTGCATTGCGTAGATTCTGTGCCCGTCGAGGAACTCCCACAGAGATATTCTCGGACAACGGTACGAATTTTGTTGGCACCAACAACGAGTTTCATCACATCCGACAACTTCTACAGTCTTCTAAGGGATCCATCTCACACTTCGCGTGCAACAACAACCTACACTGGAACTTCATCCCACCTCGAACTCCACACATGGGAGGATTATGGGAATCAGCTGTCAAACAAATGAAGTTGCTGATGAGAAAGCTCATTCAACCTCATCACCTCAGAACTGATGAATTGTCTTCCATACTTGTGGAAATTGAGGCTGTCTTAAATTCACGTCCATTAACACCTTTGGAATCGACAGATCCTGACAATCTAGTTCTAACACCAGGTCACTTCCTGGTTGGACGCCCACTCGTCGCGCCTCCAGCAGCACCGGCATCGCAAGCGAATCTTTCCACACTGAGACGATGGAAACTCACACAACGTATCAATCAAGACCTGTGGCACGAATGGAAAACACGCTATCTGCAATCATTACAAGCAAGGCAAAAATGGAACAAACGTAGTCACGAATTCAAAGTGGGAGACGTTGTATTCCTACGAGAAGTTGCATTCGCATATCGTAAATGGCCACTAGCAAAAATCACAGCGATTCATCCTGGAACTGACGACATAGTCAGAGTGGTGGACGTCATCTGCCAAGGGAAGACTCTACAAAGGTCAACAATTCATCTCATTCCCTTCAAGGAGGAAGATAGTCCTCCATCGACACCCCTCCCCCCCCCCCAGTCTGTTCAGGTCCGTCAGCATGAGGACTGAACAAGTCAGAAGTACATCGAACAATTCTCACCCATTCAACACACCCCTTTACCTACATCAATCCTTAATCATATTCACAGACCTTAACCATTGAGTTTTATGTCATCTCTTACCTATATAATGTTGTGCGTGCTCAATTATTAAGGTGATCAGATAACCTAAACTGCCACTGTTGTGAAGGGGTAGAGTGCGTGCTTTTGGGACTTAGCGAAAGTAGCCGCAAGGCGAGTAGTAGTTTTGTCATCCCGCGCCATTAGGCTCTGATCTCCTGGTCCTTCGCCCTGTGGTGCTACTTGTGCCACACCCACAATCGAGCTCGGGAATTTACGCTCCCCGAACAGAAGTGGTGGATTCAACCTCCAAACTATCTTTAAGACTGTAAAAGAGTACAGATGCTTCCTCAATAAGATTCTGAACAATAATCCAGTTTGCTGTCCTATCTGTATTTGGATCAGACGAGCCTTGGACTAACATATTGGAGCAATGCTCCACTGTGCCTGTGCTGCCATGAACCTGCTCCTCTTTCATTGCTGACAAAAGATCTATGATTTCTTTCATAAGGCGACGAAGTGTGGTACTCTTGCCTAGTCGTGGAGGACCCAGGAACATAAACTTTAAAGATAGAAACTCCAGCACATCCTTGGAAACAATGAAGTGTTTGTATACATCTTCATATAAGAAAACTCCTACACATAAATTGTATTCACATTATTAAGTAGTGCTGCCAATAAAACACTTTAGCTAAGCAGATTAAACACAATGTTTAGACACAAAGTAGCATGTGAATACACAATATAGACACAAGAGTAGTATTCTAACACTGCATATAGGAATATAGTAGGGTTAAAACAATATACAGACCAAAACTAGTGTCTAAGTATATACATATATCTAGTATTTATGTCTCAGTAGCTAACTCTCATATCTCAATCTCTATTTTGATGTCCCAGTCTCTAACTCCATGTCCCAGTCTCTATCTCCATGTCCTAGTCTCTATCTCCATGTCCCAGTCTCTAACTCCATGTCCCAGTCTCTAACTCCATGCTCCAGTCTCTAACTCCATGTCCCAGTCTCTAACTCCATGACCCAGTCTCTAACTCCATGCCCCAGTCTCTAACTCCATGACCCAGTCTCTAACTCCAAGTCCCAGTCTCTAACTCCATGTCCCAGTCTCTAACTCCATGACCCAGTCTCTAACTCCATGTCCCAGTCTCTATCTCCATGTCCCAGTCTCTAACTCCATTCTCTAACTCCACGTCCCAGTTTCTAACTCCATGTCCCAGTCTATAACTCCATGTCCCAGTCTCTATCTCCATGACCCAGTCTCTAACTCCAAGTCCCAGTCTCTAACTCCATGTCCCGGTCTCTAAGTTCATGCCCCAGTCTCTAACTCCATGTCCCAGTCTCTATCTGCATGTCCCAGTCTCTAACTCCATGTCCCAGTCTCTATCTCCATTTCCCAGTCTCTAACTCCATATCCCAGTCTCTAACTCCATGACCCAGTCTCTAACTCCATGTCCCAGTCTCTAACTCCATTCTCTAACTCCACGTCCCAGTTTCTAACTCCATGTCCCAGTCTCTAACTCCATGTCCCAGTCTCTATCTCCATGACCCAGTCTCTAACTCCAAGTCCCGGTCTCTAACTCCATGTCCCAGTCTCTAAGTCCATGCCCCAGTCTCTATCTCCATGACCCAGTCTCTAACTCCAAGTCCCGGTCTCTAACTCCATGTCCCAGTCTCTAAGTCCATGCCCCAGTCTCTAACTCCATGTCCCAGCCTCTAACTCCATGACCCAGTCTCTAACTCCTAGTCCCAGTCTCTAACTCCATGTCCCAGTCTCTAACTCCATGACCCAGTCTCTAACTCCATGTCCCAGTCTCTAACTCCATGTCCCAGTCTCTAACTCCATGTCCCAGTCACTAACTCCATGTCCCAGTCTCTAACTCCATGTCCCAGTCTCTAACTCCATGTCCCAGTCTCTAACTCCACGTCCCAGTCTCTAACTCCATGTCCCAGTCTCTAACTCCATGCCCCAGTGTCTAACTTCATGGTCCCAGTCCTAACGTCCATGTTCCCGTCCCTAACTCCCATGTCCCAGTCTCTAAACTCCATTCCCGTCTCTAACTCCATGTCCCCGTCTCTAACTGGTCCATTTCCCAGTCGGTCTAACTCCTTTCCCAGTCTCTAACGCCATGTCCCAGTCCCCTAACTCCATGCCCCAGTCGCCTAACTACCTCCATGTCCCATCTCCTAACTCCATGTCCCCCAGTCTCTGAACTCCATGTCCCAGCGCCCAACTCCATTTCCCAGTCTCTAACCCATGCCCCAGGTCCTTCTAACTCCAGGTTCCACTTCCCTAACATCCATGTCCCAGTCTCCACTCTCTCCATGTTCCCATTCCTCTAACTCCAGGTCCCAGTCTCTAACAAACGTCCATGTCCCATGTCCCTACTCCATGTCCCCAGTCCTCTAACCTCCATGTCCATTTCGCCTAACTCCATGTCCCAGGTCTCTAACTCCATGTCCCATACTCGTAACTCCATTTCCCAGTCTCTAACCGTCCATGTCCCAGTCTCTAACTCCATGTCCCAGTCTCTAACTCCATGTCCCAGTCCCTAACTCCATGTCCCAGTCTCTAACTCCATGTCCCAGTCTCTAACTCCATGTCCCAGTCTCTAACTCCATGCCCCAGTCTCTAACTCCATGTCCCAGTCTCTAACTCCATGTCCCAGTCTCTATCTCCATGCCCCAGTCTCTAACTCCATGCCCCAGTCTCTAACTCCATGTCCCAGTCTCTAACTCCATGTCCCAGTCTCTAACTCCATGCCCCAGTCTCTAACTCCATGTCCCAGTCTCTAACTCCATGTCCCAGTCTCTAACTCCATGTCCCAG
>WLWD01004644.1_pt1 | contig 10069 bp, 7 predicted proteins | sample 6712731 | NCBI WGS metagenome assembly WLWD01 (sample SAMN12718690, study PRJNA576275) | sponge metagenome | isolation source: marine sponge | host: Mycale hentscheli | place: New Zealand: South Island, Marlborough, Capsize Point | collected 2014-11-01
TCTATTCAGCGTGGTTCTGTGTGTTGTAGTGTGTTCTATTCAGCATGGTTCTGTGTGTTGTAGTGTGTTCTATTCAGCATGATTCTATGTGATGTAGTGTGTTCTATTCAGCGTGATTCTGTGTGTTGTAGTGTGTTCTATTCAGCATGGTTCTGTGTGTTGTAGTGTGTTCTATTCAGCATGATTCTGTGTGTTGTAGTGTGTTCTATTCAGCATGGTTCTGTGTGTTGTACTGTGTCCTATTCAGCGTGATTCTGTGTGTTGTAGTGTGTTCTATTCAGCATGGTTCTCTGTGTTGTAGTGTGTTCTATTCAGCATGATTCTGTGTGTTGTAGTGTGATCTATTCAGCATGGTTCTGTGTGTTGTAGTGTGTTCTATTCAGCATGATTCTGTGTGTTGTAGTGTGTTCTATTCAGCATGGTTCTGTGTGTTGTAGTGTGTTTTATTCAGCGTGGTTCTGTGTGCTGTAGTGTGTTCTATTCAGCGTGGTTCTGTGTGATGTAGTGTGTTCTATTCAGCGTGATTCTGTGTGATGTAGTGTGTTCTATTCAGCGTGATTCTGTGTGTTGTAGTGTGTTCTATTCAGCGTGATTCTGTGTGATGTAGTGTGTTCTATTCAGCATGGTTCTGTGTGCTGTAGTGTGTTCTATTCAGCGTGATTCTGTGTGCTGTAGTGTGTTCTATTCAGCGTGGTTCTGTGTGCTGTAGTGTGTTCTATTCAGCATGATTCTGTGTGTTCTATTCAGCATGATTCTGTGTGTTGTAGTGTGATCTATTCAGCATGGTTCTGTGTGTTGTAGTGTGTTCTATTCAGCATGATTCTGTGTGTTGTAGTGTGTTCTATTCAGCGTGATTCTGTGTGATGTAGTGTGTTCTATTCAGCGTGATTCTGTGTGTTGTAGTGTGTTCTATTCAGCATGGATCTGTGTGCTGTAGTGTGTTCTATTCAGCGTGATTCTGTGTGATGTAGTGTGTTCTATTCAGCGTGGTTCTGTGTGCTGTAGTGTGTTCTATTCAGCGTGATTCTGTGTGATGTAGTGTGTTCTATTCAGCATGGTTCTGTGTGCTGTAGTGTGTTCTATTCAGCGTGATTCTGTGTGTTGTAGTGTGTTCTATTCAGCATGATTCTGTGTGTTGTAGTGTGTTCTATTCAGCGTGATTCTGTGTGATGTAGTGTGTTCTATTCAGCATGGTTCTGTGTGCTGTAGTGTGTTCTATTCAGCGTGGTTCTGTGTGCTGTAGTGTGTTCTATTCAGCATGATTCTATGTGATGTAGTGTGTTCTATTCAGCATGATTCTGTATGCCAGCTACGAGACTGTCTATAAGAAGTTTGGTACTCGTTCAGACGATTCTGCTCCGGTCTGGAACGGTGTGCGTGTGATTGGCTATGTGGGCGTCCACACGATGGCCTATTACTGGCCTATCATAATCATTGTTCACTTTATGGGCGTAGAGAAGTTTCGGTTTCCAACTTTAGCCGAGTTCCGACTGTTGATTGGGATGACCCTGTTGGATATTGTATTTAATGGAGCTCTGCTGGTTTGCATAGCTCTCTCAACTCCACTGGTAGCATCGTAAGTGAATACACTAACACTACTGAGGGGGAGGAGAGAGGAAGGGGTACTACCAGTGTGGGGGGAGGAGTTTCAATCGACAATGGAGGGAGTGGCCAGTATTGTGTGTTTGTTTCCTGTGTAGGGTGTGGTCAGTGTTGTTTGTTTGTTTCCTGTGTAGGGTGTGGTCAGTGTTGTTTGTTTGTTTCCTGAGGGTGGGGTCTGTGTTGTTTGTTTCCTGTGTAGGGTGTGGTCAGTGTTTGTTTGTTTCCTGTGTAGGGTGTGGTCAGTGTTTGTTTGTTTCCTGAGGGTGTGGTCAGTGTTGTTTGTTTGTTTGTTTCCTGTGTAGGGTGTGGTCAGTGTTTGTTTGTTTCCTGTGTAGGGTGTGGTCAGTGTTGTTTGTTTCCTGAGGGTGTGGTCAGTGTTGTTTGTTTGTTTCCTGAGGGTGTGGTCAGAGTTGTGTGTTTGTTTCCTGTGTAGGGTGGGGTCTGTGTTGTGTGTTTGTTTCCTGAGGGTGTTGTCAGTGTTGTTTGTTTGTTTCCTGAGGGTGTGGTCAGTGTTGTGTGTTTGTTTCCTGTGTAGGGTGGGGTCTGTGTTGTGTGTTTGTTTCCTGAGGGTGTGGTCAGTGTTGTTTGTTTGTTTCCTGAGGGTGTGGTCAGTGTTGTGTGTTTGTTTCCTGTGTAGGGTGTGGTCAGTGTTGTGTGTTTGTTTCCTGAGGGTGTGGTCAATGTTGTGTGTTTGTTTCCTGAGGGTGTGGTCAATGTTGTGTGTTTGTTTCCTGAGGGTGTGGTCAGTGTTGTGTGTTTGTTTCCTGTGTAGGGTGTGGTCAGTGTTGTTTGTTTGTTTGTTTCCTGTGGTAGGGTGTGGTCAGTGTTGTTTGTTTGTTTCCTGTGTAGGGTGACGTTGTTTGTTTCCTGTGTAGGGTGTTGTCAGTGTTGTTTGTTTGTTTCCTGAGGGTGTGGTCAGTGTTGTGTGTTTGTTTCCTGTGTAGGGTGGGGTCTGTGTTGTGTGTTTGTTTCCTGAGGGTGTGGTCAGTGTTGTTTGTTTGTTTGTTTCCTGTGTAGGGTGTGGTCAGTGTTGTTTGTTTGTTTCCTGTGTAGGGTGTGGTCAGTGTTGTTCGTTTCCTGAGGGTGTGGTCAGTGTTGTTCGTTTCCTGAGGGTGTGGTCAGTGTTGTGTGTTTGTTTCCTGTGTAGGGTGTGGTCAGTGTTGTGTGTTTGTTTCCTGGGGGTGTGGTCAGTGTTGTGTGTTTGTTTCCTGTGTAGGGTGTGGTCAGTGTTGTGTGTTTGTTTCCTGAGGGTGTGGTCAGTGTTGTTTGTTTGTTTCCTGAGGGTGTGGTCAGTGTTGTTTGTTTATTTCCTGTGCAGGGTGGGGTCTGTGTTGACGTTGCCTATGACGGTGTTCCTGGACTGGATCCTGAAGCATGAGGTGATGACGTGGCAGTCCTTCATTGGAGTAGGGGCCATAGTGGTGGGCTTCTTCTTGCTGATAGTCAGTGAGTACTGGCAGATGAGGCAGAGAGGTCAAGAGGTCAAGGAGTCAGAGGAGAATGTCTTGAGGTGTATGCATGGAAGTATCAATAAGTCTCTAAGAGTGGGCATTAATTCAAGTCCCTCCAAACCCAAGTTGCAGACTATATTGAGACGCTATTTGATTTAGCAATTATTTTGTTCAGTGCTAGTATATAATTTGTTTATACTAGCTCACTTATAATGTTTTGTGATATCAAATTTTTTCTTCAATTTATCTATTTTTTCATAATTGTTATTTATAATAAGCAAACTGGCATTATTTTTAATAAGCAATAGCTAGTGTTGTTTTAGTTGACTAACTAAATATAGTTTAGCAATCACTTTCTTACTATCGTTTTCAATTCAAGTAGTAATAGCTACCATGCATTGGACAAAATCGCTACCTTTGCAATATTAGGTGACTGAAAATACTTGCTTGGACACAGGGTTGTATACTCCAGTCATTGGCTGCCTCACACTTGTCCAGCTCTGGCCACACCCTCTCGCCACACTACTTTCAGACTAGTCTGGCTCTGGCTAAGCCACACCCTCTCATCACACTACCTTCAGACTAGTCTGGCTCTGGTCACACCCTCTCGCCACACTACCTTCAGACTAGTCTGGCTTAGCCACACCCTCTCACCATACTATACCTTCAGACTAGTCTGGGTCTGGCATAGCCACACCCTCTCACCACCCCATAGAATTTGGGGTGAAGCTTACAAATGAACTGTGTGTTCTTTTCCTAATAAGTTTAACTGCTGTAGATTTATTTTTCAAATAACTTCTGACGGAGTCATAATAATGATTTTGTGAGTTGAATAAGAGCTTTAGTGACTCGTGAATTAAAGGGTGATTTTTTAATTGCGATTGTCTAGTGAGAGCACCCCCTACTTATGGATATGCTGAGTCAGGAGTTTTGTTATTCGTCGTCCTTTTGTAATATAGCAGACCAAGCCATTTAGTATGCCAAAGTTGAGCAAGTGTAACATTAATTCCTGACAGAATAGTATTGTATTTAGTGGTTATTCAATGTTTTCTTCATGGTTGAATTATAGCTATGTAACTACTTCCAATATTAGCTAGAATGTCTTCATAGTTTCATTTTTTCATGAAATCTGTTTTCACACAAAAAATATCTTTGTGAACTTGTTTTGTTCTTAGTTTTAATTTTCCTTGATTGTAGCTATTAATTATGCCAGTTAGACAGTTAGATTATAATGCTAGTGTGAATGAATATATTACAATACAATATAATTGAAAAGAGCACCCCCCCCCCCCCCCCCAATAAACAATCCTAGATCCTCTTCTGATATATATTAGATGTAATAGTTATAAAAACTAATATTGAGGTTTGTATGTGATTTACAAATCTTGAGACACAAGGGCAAAGCCCAAGTGGCGTGGGTTTGTGAATCACTCTCTCTGGTTACTCCCATTGCTTATAATGGTTGCTACGAACTATATCAATTTTTTCCCTCTATACATTTTCGTATAGGAATACCAGGGACTATATCAGATTTATAGTACTTGACAACAAGTGCAGTTACTTAGGTAATGGGCTATAAATATATATATAAATTGTTTTGGTGAGAACTTCATAACATTTGTGGTTAGCAATTATATCATCTAATGTGTCATTTTATTGGTATTTAACTAAATTATCTGTTAAAAGAGGTGGACATTCCTCAATCAATTAAATTATTATTGGAATATTTGTATAAAGAAGGAGGATATAAATTGGACTAAAACCTTTACAGTAACTTCTAAGAGATACTCCCGAACATTTCCCAGTAGCTGCAGTTTCTTTTCATACTGCCACTACTCAATAAGCTATTGTAAATAATAGAATGAAATTGATACATAATTAGATTGGTGATCTTCAAATAGATATGTACAATACAATGAGAATAGCCAAATTTAACTGACTTCAAAAAAATGTTTTTTGATGAATGGCAACTATTCACTATCTTGTCATGCCAACTGACTTCACACCTAACAAGCTAAGAGTAAAGCGATTTATTCAGTATATAAACTTAAATACTTACTACTACTACTTAAATACTTTCACTAGTGTAGTTGGAAACACAATAGTCCAATTTTAGAATACAGCTTTCTCTGCTAAATAAACTATTGTTTCCTAATTCCACCCATCTACTTGATCTAGGTAATTGTTCAGTCTAATATGAATTGTTGAAGTTAGCTAAACAAATAAGCAGTTGGTAAGAAATAAATTAAAGTATTTTGTGAGATTACATTGTGTCCTGGCTACATGACTCATGTCGGTATTGATGCTATCAAATTGTGCTCCATAATAAGAAAAGCACACAAGACTTGCTATAGACATGCTCGTGTTGGACTGAATGGACTAAAGTTTTAAGCAGTTGGTCTAAAAGTGGAGAAACCTTTTCAGTTGGGACTAGGGTTTTCTGAATTATGCCAGCATATTTTGAGCAATATGTGTGCGCTTAGCATAGGAGCATAATACTAGTATAATAAGAGCTCTACTCTGATTTTTACAAATGGAGCAAATAAGTTTCCTTGCTCCACCACCCAGAAGTCATCTGGGAATTTCCCACTACTCATGCTTAATACAGTTTTCTTATCACTCAAACTAGGAACAGTAGGGATCTGTTACCTTTTTTTTAATGTCAAGGTAGATTTTGTTGCTAGCTTTAAAGGAACTGGAAGATAGTAGTTGATGTGAGAGTAACTAAAAAGTGTGGATTCTTGGTCAGATGGAAGTGCACTGCTCCAAATCATGATGCTAATGAGGGAAGCTTGTAACCATGTGAAACACTGCATCATAGCTTTGTCACTTGTGGTCATCACCATAGTTACCAAGCATATATTATATAATGGCCTGGTACTTCAATATTTTTAGCTTAGTAGCATTAAAATTGGATATATAAATTCACAATACGTTTAGGCTGGTAAGTCTTCTTCAGTTGTGAGGTGTATATGACCGTCAATGAAAATCTACGAGCATAATGGCACACTATAGGAACAGCATAAATGCAAAATGAGCATCTTCGTAAAACCCTGTGTAGTGGGCTAATCGCTGAATTTTTCCGCGGTCGTCGCGTTGTTGTGTCTATCGAAAGCTTCGCGCGCGCAATACATGTGTGCTTATTCTTGGGTTGTATTATTTGGAATGTGAAATCCAGCTGTTCATTCAATGGAGGATCCTAATGGAAGTGCTGGCTCGCTAAAAGGCTGTAGAAGTCGTCGGTTTAAAAAGGAGAAGTCTTCGCTGCCGGGTTGTCAGGTTTTCGTGAAGAACATCAGCTATAAGGTAATGTAATAATTCATTGTATGACTAAAATAGTTGCGGTAGCCATAGAAATGCGAACACAGTTAAGTGTAAGTCGGGACTGAATATTAGAATTGTAACACAGTGCCACGAATTCACACCTCAGTTAACTCGCTCTTCTTATCTTAATTTGTAGCTCCTGTTTAGGAGGGCATAAAGTAGCTACTTGTATGTAGCCATTGACCAGTAATTTTCCCTAACAAATATGTAATTACTTTTAACTTCCAGTTTCCCTGGTAGTTAAAGCTTCTTTATTTGCTATTCTGACTGTCTGAATGACCACTTAGTAGTATCGGTACACCTCTACCACTTAGTTCCTGACAGAAACTACTCCAGCTACTAGGTAAGAACAGCAGAGTTGTTTTCAATACCATAGTAACCACTCGCCACAACTATTCGACTTGAAAAACCCAAACATTTCACAGTTTAGAGTTGGCAAGCGAGCAAAGCAAATGAGACACTATACAATGATGTCAAATTGAGAATCGGACTACAATCACTACAATGTTAAGAAAAGTGAACTTTCCACTACCAATGCTACAATCTTAAGCTCCATTTCAGACAGTCTGAGAACTGTTCAAATAGTGCAGTGCGCGACTTTGTGAAACAGTTGAACACAACTTCTAGTGGACTAAACTCCAATACCTTCTATGACAATCCTTTCACAGGCACTCATTAGCGCTCAGTGTTCCATCGCACTTCTCTGGGGTTTTATATCGATTAATATATAATGTTCACATTTTTTTTGTTGCTGTGACAGAACTTCAACACATCGAAACCAGAGCATTAGTATTTTATTTCTTACAAGAGATAGGCTACGGGAATACTTACCTTGGAGCCCCTAGTTACAGGATTAGCTGAGATGTTTGCTGTCTCCTGGTGACAGGATTAGCTGAGATGTATGCTGTCTCCTAGTGACAGGATTAGCTGAGATGTATGCTGTCTCCTAGTGACAGGATTAGCTGAGATGTATGCTGTCTCCTAGTGACAGGATTAGCTGAGATGTATGCTGTCTCCTAGTAACAGGATTAGTTGAGATGTATGCTGTCTCCTAGTGACAGGATTAGCTGAGATGTATGCTGTCTCCTAGTGACAGGATTAGCTGAGATGTATGCTGTCTCCTAGTGACAGGATTAGCTGAGATGTATGCTGTCTCCTAGTGACAGGATTAGCTGAGATGTATGCTGTCTCCTAATGACAGGATTAGCTGAGATTAAATGTTTTGTAAATGTTTGACAGGTGACGTCTAGAGAGTTGGAAGAGTTTTTTTCAGAGTTTGGACCAGTAGCATATGCACAAGTGTGGATGGAGCCAAAGACGAGGAGATCCAGAGGGTATGTGTGTGTGTGTTGGTGGTTACCTGTGGACCCATGGTTACCTTCTGAGGGTCCGGGTTCATCTTGTCCCAACTTGAAGTTAACTTATAGTATAAGCTTTTGCGTTTACTCCTAGTTATACTCTCCAATCCATAGCGTGTGTGCCAGAGGTTCGCAGTCGCGCACGCGGGGCCGTGCCTGCCTTTTACGGTCACTCCTCCGATCGAGGCCTTGTTGGGTCCTGGCAGCCATGGCACATGCTCCTGAGCTCGCCCCTGAGCAGCTGAAACCTTGCTGTGCAGCTGCTTTGCCCCACCGAATGCCCCAACACTGGCCCCTCAGAGAGCCCCAACTGCTCGATGCACACACTAGTCACTATAGTATGTCCAAGTTGAGTTGGCCGCAAGAAAAACTTGAACAACTTTAGAACGGAAGCAGCTACGCATCCGGGGTTTGCACCATTGGAAAGCTCGCGCCGAAGCGGTTAAAAATATTCCCTCAGTATACTCCAAAACCGGAGAGAAAATGCTATTCCAAAACTCAATACAAAAGTCTATGGGAATAGAAAAAACCACAGGTTTCCCGCTCAAAACGCGCCCGCTTTTAGTCACGCGGTACGGCTCAATTTATCACGCGGACAGTCTTCATTAAGAATTTTGTAAACAATGAGTGGCTTCTTCTCAGATTACTGTGTTTCTAGCTTTATATCGCAATTAGCTTAGGTTGCGAGTGTGGAAACAGGATAGACGGAGTGTTCTGTTGTCGCAGAGGGTACAGGACCACCTGGTAGGATGTTGGTAAGATTATTTGTCTACCTGTTCAACTAGAGCACTGAAGTGCAAACCCTCAGCGCTAGTTAGCTAGTATGATAAAGAAAATAATAACAAAGGAAAAGTGTAGAAACAAAAAAAAGAAAGAGAAGTGGCATGAAGAGAGGCAGGAAAGAGAAAAAGACAATGATGGGGGACAAAAGAAAGGAATGAATGAAAAAAGGTAGGAAGAAAAGAAAACGAAAGAAGAAAAAAAGAAAAACAGTACACGAAAGAAAGAGGAGAAAGGAAAAGGTAGGAAAGAAATAAAAACAGTAGGAAGAAAGAGGAAAATAAAGAAAAATAAGGCAAGAAGACAAAAGGAAAAAGAAAAAAAACAGGATGAAAAAAAAAGATGAAAAAAAAAAATAGCGTCAACGAGGATTCGAACTAGAGACTATTAGGTTAGGTACAGTAGACCCTCGATTTTCCGAATCGCGATAATCCGAACCCTCGCAAATCCGAACAGAACTGAGTGCGCGTGCGCTATTAATGTGTTACACGTAATAAGTTGGGCGTGCTTTAATCAGAAAAATACTTACCGCCGGGTAAAGTTGACGTTAAAGCTCGGTAGCCGGCATTTCTATGGCTGCTCCACCAAGTAGTAAGCTTCCAAAAAGGCCTCATAAAAGTGTTACCATTGAAACAAAGTTAGAAATTCTTGGTAAAATAGGCAAAAAGAGTTACAAGCTATTGTCGGAGGAGTATGGGATTGGAAGATCTACTATAGCAGACATTAAGCGGAAGGAGAATGAAATTAGAAGGTACAAAAGAAAGGCCACTGAAATGGGAGTTCAACGACCGAGGAAAAATATGAAAATGGGACAGGATGAAGAATTGGAGAGTGCTTTGTTTATTTGGTTTCGTCAAAAAAGAGAAGAAGGAATACCTCTAACAGGTTTGTACATTTATTTTATAGTTTACATGTAGCTATCTATCTATAGTATTACAGTATTAAGATTAATCTCATGGTACATTATAGCTATATTATACATGCATGTCTATTTTATAAACTGCAATTGTATATAGCTAGCTGAAGCTTCCTGTAAAAACATTGGAGCAAAAATAGCATGTAGCTTACCATTATCATGCAGGTCCAGTTGTTCAAGCTAAGGCTCGCGATTTACATAAAAAGCTGTGTGAGTGTAGACAAGCCACCACAACTTTTACAGCTTCTGATGGCTGGCTTTGGAGGTTTAGCCAGCGTCATGGCATTCGTCAGCTTAGCCTACAAGGAGAAAAACTTTCTGCAGATAAGCCAGCAGCTGAGAATTTCATTGGAGAATTTAAGGGTGCAGTACCACTTGAAACCGCAGCGCTAAACCGCAGATGGAGGAGTTATGCTATGTATTTATTTCTCGTTGTCTGTTCAATGTACGCTTACTTTGTTGTTGCAGTTGAAACAGACAACAACAGACAGCTCTTATAAACCAAGTTTCAAGAAAAAAGACCGACCAGGAACTGAGAAACAACGGTACAAACCTTAAGGCTATTCAGCGATATTCAGAGGCGACCGTTGCAGTTACGAAGTCGATTTTTTTTTCCAGCGGTAGCCTAGGGGCTTCCC
>WLWD01005241.1_pt1 | contig 10031 bp, 5 predicted proteins | sample 6712731 | NCBI WGS metagenome assembly WLWD01 (sample SAMN12718690, study PRJNA576275) | sponge metagenome | isolation source: marine sponge | host: Mycale hentscheli | place: New Zealand: South Island, Marlborough, Capsize Point | collected 2014-11-01
CTTTAAATCTTTTGGACCGTCAGCCGTGGTGCAGGGGATCAACGACGATTCGCCGCGTTTTGTTCTGGACCCGGCACAAAAAGCTTCACTGGCAGTTAACCTCCGAGCTCGGGAACCTTGGAAGATGAAGGCCGTTCCTACCTTCAGGATGAGGAGGTTTCCGGTTCATGACGAATCGGAACCGTTGTTGAGGGTGCCGGATTTGGACCCAGTCATAATCAAGGCGCATCAGGCCAAGACAGTGGGCCTATCAGCTTCGGACGCGCTGGTGCTGTCCAGGACTGGAGAAAACCTCGACAGGCAGCTCGCACAGGTTCAAGCTTCACTTCGATCAGGGATCTTGGCAGCCTGTGCGGTCCAGCAAGGATTGGGCAAGATGAAGCAACTGGTGGACGACAAGGCAGACCCCGCCATTACGTCCTCCCTCCTACAAGAGACCTTCGAGGCTTCTCAGGATATCTTGGACCAGTTAGGCAGAGCCTCCGCCATGCAACACTACAATCGCCGTCTGCAGGTGCTCCGTTCGGCCAACCTGAGCGGTTCAGAGTTCCAGGACCCGATGCTGCGTCTACCATTGAACCAGGACTGGCTGTTCGGGGCAGAACTTCCCAAGATTACCGAGAAGTGTGCAGCGCAGAAAGCTGTGGCCCGAGGGATGGTTACCTCCAAACCAAAGACCCAACAGAAGGTACAGCAGAGGACACAAGAAAAAGCTCACCAACAGAAGGCTGGAGCAGGAGATTACCAGAGGCGGGGCACGAAAAGGAAGAACTTTTTTCGTGACTCCCGCCAACAAAAGAAGTCAGACAACCGCTCCAATGACCCCCCTAATCCCTCCAAGCGACACTAGCATACGTGGTCAGGGGGAGGTTGGGGGGAGACTGGTTTTGTTCCATCAGCAATGGTCCCACTTCTTCCAAGATCGCTGGGTTCTGTCAACTGTAAAGGAAGGTTTTTCCATCACTTTCCTCAGCACACCCCCTTCAAGGGGGGGTACAGCCACCAACATCCCCAGATCCGTCAGCAAACGGTTGGCAATGACAGAAGCGATAGAGAACCTAGTGATCAAGAAAGTAGTGGAACCAGTGCCAGTCTCACAGAGAGACCAGGGATTTTACTCCAACCTATTCCTGGTCCCAAAGAAAACCGGAGGATGGAGACCAGTTCTAAACCTCAGACCCTTAAACCAGTTTGTGGAGAGAAGAGGTTTCAAACTGGATTCCATCAAGACGATCAAGAACGCTATACTCCCAGGGGATTACGGCACGTCTTTAGACCTGAAGGATGCTTACCACCACCTAGCTATCCACCCAGGACACCGGAAATTCCTCAGATTCCTCTACAAGGGAGACCATTGGCAGTTTCGGGCCCTACCTTTTGGCCTTTCTTCAGCCCCCATGGCTTTCTGCAGAGTGCTCAGCCCTGTGATCGCGTGGTGCCACCTGAAGGGAATTCGTCTTATGGCTTACCTAGACGACTGGCTGCTCCTCGGCCCAGATCCGGAGGAATTGACACGAGAAACCAAGCAAGTGCACAATATGCTGTCCCTTTTGGGATGGATCGTCTCCGAAAAGAAGTCCCAGTTGACCCCGCTTCCTTCCTTCCAGTTCATAGGAGCAGTTTTCGATCCTGTACAGAATACAGTGACTCCTGCAACAACCAGAGTAGAGTCGCTCTCCACTCTGGCCGGAAGACTAAGCAGAGTTCATCACTTGTCAGCGAGAGAGTGCATGCAGATTTTGGGGCACCTGGCATCCATGATTGGCATCATTCCACTCACCAGGCTACACATGAGAGGTCTCCAAATGTGTCTACTACGCCAGTGGAAAGTAAAGGAAGATCCTCTGTCAAAGAGGATAGCTTTGGACCACGGGGCAAAGGAGAACCTTTATTGGTGGGCGGACCCGTTCAATTGGATAGCCGGAGGTCCTATACAAGAACTTCCTACCGAGACATGCATCATCACAGATGCCTCCAGATCGGGATGGGGGGCACACTGGGAAGACAGGACAGTGAGCGGCAAGTGGCCCAGCGGAGAGCGGGACCACATCAACGCTTTGGAGTTGAGGGCAGTGATGTTAGCCCTGGCACACTGGGAACAGCAGCTACAGAACAAACGGATCCTCATCCGCTCCGACAATATCTCCGCAGTCCAGTACATAAATCGCCAAGGGGGGACCATTTCCCCGAGGTTGTGTCAGCTGGCAGTGGAACTGTGGACGACAGCAGGGAAAAGCAACATATGGTTGAAGGCAGCTCACATCAAGGGGGAGACGAATGTGATTGCGGACTCACTTTCCCGGGGGAAGACCAAGATTCCATGGTCAGAGTGGTCTCTCTGTCCCCGAGCAGTGAAACAAGTGTTTGCGCTGTACGGCTCTCCAAACATAGACCTGTTTGCCTCCAGATTCAACAAGAAGCTCCCAATCTATTGCAGCTGGGACCGGGACCAGAACGCTTTGGCGCAGGACAGCTTAAGCATAGAGTGGAACAACATGTGGGGATACGCTTATCCTCCAATTTCCCTGATTCCGCGGGTACTCCAGAAGATTCAGCACTCGGAATCAAAGATTCTACTCATAGCCCCTTGGTGGCCGCTTCGACCTTGGTTTCCGGGACTGATCGATCTACTAGTGGATGTACCAGCCCTCCTCCCCATACGACCGAATCTCCTGCGACTCAATCCGAGCACGATGCAGTACCCAGATTTGGAATCCCTAAGGCTGACAGTGTGGCCGCTTTCCAACAGCACCTTGTTAAAGAGGGAGTTCCAGACGAAGCTAGAGACATGGTGTTGGCCTCCTGGAGACCCAGTACCATCAGAGTGTACTCCGCTCAATTCGGAGTTTTCTGTCGCTGGTGCCAAGGGATCTCTAAAGATCCCCTTGAGGCATCTATAGAAGACGTCCTCAAGTTCCTACAACATCTTTTTTCAAAAGGATTACAGTATAAGACTATCTGTGTTTACCGTTCGATGCTTTCCAACATTCTACCTCCATCGTCCGGAAGGAAAGTGGGAGAGATGCCCCAAGTCATCCGTTTCCTGAAAGGGGTTTTCAATTCCAGGCCTCCAAGGAAGATGTTGACCCCGGAATGGGATCTGCCGCTGGTACTAAACGTCCTTTCGGCAGCTCCGTTTGAGCCTTTGAAATCAGCATCTTTGAAGCTCGTCTCCTTCAAATTCTGTTTCCTGCTAGCACTGACCACAGCTAGGAGAGTTTCAGACGTGTCCAAACTCGCCATTGGTGACCACTGCCGTGTACAGAAGGGAAAAGTAACCTTCCTCCCAACCACGCTGGCAAAGGCAGATGACCCTTCTCACTTCCAACAAGAAGTAGTTATCAGGAGTTTTAAGGAAAAGCTGCTGTGCCCAGTAAGAGCTTTGAAATGGTACCTGAAGAAGACGGAAACTATCAGAGGTGAGGGTGGGGATGCCATGATCCTCTTAAGGTGTCTCAACAGCCCTTATCGACCCCCTAGCTCACAAACAGTGAGTAGGTGGCTCGTACGCACCATCAAGATGGCGTACGAGATCCACCCTCACCTACCAAAGGGCAGGGCTCGTGCCCATTCCCTGCGAGCAGTGGCCCCGAACTGGGCGCACTTCAAGGGGGCATCAAAGCGAGACATCCTCCAAGCAGCAGACTGGAGGAGAGAAACCACCTTCATTAAGCACTACCAAAGACATATCAAGTTACCGGACAGTCAGTTTGGAGAGGCAGTTCTTTCAGCTGCCCAGCTCTAGACAGCTATCCATCCGGACCTGTAGGCAGATACAGAGACTTTACCCTTGGCATCCAATTCGGCCTGACACCAATTTTGTTTTTTATCTGTTCAGATGCGTTTGTTATCCAATAAGTTTTCGAGGGGATGATGTCCTTTTACAGAGGGAGTTCCAGACGAAGCTAGAGACATGGTGTTGGCCTCCTGGAGACCCAGTACCATCAGAGTGTACTCCGCTCAATTCGGAGTTTTCTGTCGCTGGTGCCAAGGGGTCTCTAAAGATCCCCTTGAGGCATCTATAGAAGACGTCCTCAAGTTCCTACAACATCTTTTTTCAAAAGGATTACAGTATAAGACTATCTGTGTTTACCGTTCGATGCTTTCCAACATTCTACCTCCATCGTCCGGAAGGAAAGTGGGAGAGATGCCCCAAGTCATCCGTTTCCTGAAAGGGGTTTTCAATTCCAGGCCTCCAAGGAAGATGTTGACCCCGGAATGGGATCTGCCGCTGGTACTAAACGTCCTTTCGGCAGCTCCGTTTGAGCCTTTGAAATCGGCATCTTTGAAGCTCGTCTCCTTCAAATTCTGTTTCCTGCTAGCACTGACCACAGCTAGGAGAGTTTCAGACGTGTCCAAACTCGCCATTGGTGACCACTGCCGTGTACAGAAGGGAAAAGTAACCTTCCTCCCAACCACGCTGGCAAAGGCAGATGACCCTTCTCACTTCCAACAAGAAGTAGTTATCAGGAGTTTTAAGGAAAAGCTGCTGTGCCCAGTAAGAGCTTTGAAATGGTACCTGAAGAAGACGGAAACTATCAGAGGTGAGGGTGGGGATGCCATGATCCTCTTAAGGTGTCTCAACAGCCCTTATCGACCCCCTAGCTCACAAACAGTGAGTAGGTGGCTCGTACGCACCATCAAGATGGCGTACGAGATCCACCCTCACCTACCAAAGGGCAGGGCTCGTGCCCATTCCCTGCGAGCAGTGGCCCCGAACTGGGCGCACTTCAAGGGGGCATCAAAGCGAGACATCCTCCAAGCAGCAGACTGGAGGAGAGAAACCACCTTCATTAAGCACTACCAAAGACATATCAAGTTACCGGACAGTCAGTTTGGAGAGGCAGTTCTTTCAGCTGCCCAGCTCTAGACAGCTATCCATCCGGAGCATGTAGCAGATACAGAGACTTTACCTTGGCATGCCAATTCGGCCTGACACCAAGTTGTTTTGTATCTGTTCAGATTAGTTTGTTATCCAATAAAGTTTTCTATGTGGATGATGTCCTAGTCCCACCTCCTTGAGGTTAAGTTCTTAATCTCCATAGGTATTTTAGAGGTAAGTATGATATGGGGAATGAAGTAAAATGTGGGATTTTATTTAAATCCTGATTTTACGAATGACCCATATCATACTTACCTACCCTCCCAGCCTTCCCCACGTGCTAGTTCATCCTCGAAAGTTTGTATTCGAAAATAGGGAGATCGCATTCGGAGGTTTTTGATTCGCTGCGAGACGGATTTTCGTTTTTTTTACCGCCGAGAGAGAGTCCGCGAGGCAGACTAGTCCATAGGTATTTTAAGAGGTAAGTATGATATGGGTCAATGCGTAAATCAGATTTAAATAAAATCCCACACATCCTCAGATACTATAGGCCACCTCTCCCTCCTCCGCCACACCTGCTTTTGGGCTTTTTGTCGACATCAGACAGTAAGGTGAGTAGAGTGGTGGCAGCGAGCAGTTTTGTTAAAGTTGGTGTCTAAACTATTACAACTGTTTGCTAGATGGCTAGATCAACAACTAAATTTACTACGTTACATTACGTAAGCGTCATGATACACGCTACGTTGTTGTTCGAACGGTAAGTGTAATACGTATACAGTGGACTCTCGTTATTACGATACTCTGGGATATAATATAAGATCGATATAACCAGAATATCGATATATCAAAGGTTTTTAAACCTTACAAAGATTACCAGGGATATTGAAAACATATCGTAATAAGCGGTTTTTCGATGTATCCGACATTGTAATTGCGAGAGTGCACTGTACGTATGTTAACAATACTACGTGATAGAATTATGTAAATTACTGTTTTGCTCTATTCTACTTTCACATTGTCCTAAAGCACCCCACAGCTCCGTTCACAGAGCACGGCTGGTAAGTCTGGTGAAAGGTTTGTCAATGGCCGAGATAGATGAGGAATCTTCGGACCTTTGACGTGGCGTGTGTTTGGTAGGACCGTCCGACATGCTGTCGAGCGTATCCCACCTTTTGACAGAGGACGCCTCCCTGGCTGTTTGTTGCTCAGCCGAGTAAACAACCTGTGCCACCTACTCCCTAGGATTCATCGGGTTCCTAAGTGGCCAACCTGTATGAGCGCCATATCAAGCACGCCGACAGACCCTCCGAACAAGACCTTAGTTCCTCGGGTCCTTTTAGATCTTGTGGACCGTCAACCGTGGTGCAGGGGAATCGACGACGCTTCGCCGCGTTTTTGTTCTGGACCTGGTGCAAAGGCTTCACTGGCTGTATACCTACAAGCTTGGGAACCTTGGAAGATGGAGAACCTCGACAGGCAGCTCGCACAAGTTCTATCTTCAATACGATCGGGGATCTTAGCAGCCTGTGCGTTCCAACAAGGATGGGACAAGATGAAGCAGCTGGTGGACGACAATGCAGAACCCGTTTTTTCGTCTACCCTCCTACAAGAGACCTTCGAGGCATCTCAGGAGATCATGGACCAAATGAGCAGAGCTCTGCCCTGCAGTACTACATCGAAATCTGCAGGTGCTCCGCTCGGCCAACCTGAGCGGTTCTGAGTTCCAGGACCCGATGCTGCGCCTGCCGTTGGACCAGGACTGGCGGTTCGGGGCAGAACTTCCCAAGATTACCGAGAAGTGTGGGCGCAGAAAGCAGTGGCCCGAGGAAGGATTACCTCCAAGCCAAGGACCAGCAGAAGGTGCAGCAGAAGACACAAGAACAAGCTCACCAAGCTGGAGCAGGAGATTACCACAGGAGGGACACGAAAAGAAGGGCCTTTTTTCGTGCCTCCCGCCAACAAAGAAGTCAGACAACCGCTCCAATAACTCCCCTAATCCCTCCTAGCAACTCTGGGATACGTGATCAGGAGGAGGTTGGGGGGAGACTGGCATTGTTCCATCAGCAATGCCCCCACTTCTCCCAAGATCACTGGTTTCTGTCATATATAAGAAAGGATTTTCCATCAACTTCCTTAGCACACTCCCTTCCAGGGGGGGTACAGCCTCCCACTTCCCCAGCCGGGAGCAAACAGTTAGCAACGACAGAAGCGATAGAGAACCTAGTGATCAAGAATGCGTGAAACCAGTGCCAGTCTCACAGAGGGACCGGGGATTTTTTCTAACCCTTTCCTGTCCCTAAGTAAACCGGAGGATGGAGACCAGTGTTTAAACCTTAAACCCTTTAACCACTTTGTGAAAAGGCGAAGTTTCAAACTGGATTACATATAGGCGATCAAGAACGCTATACTCCCAGGGGTTTACGGCAACTCCTTGGACCTGAAGAATGCCTACCACCACTTAGCTATCCTCCCAGACAATCGGAAATCCTCAGATTCCTATACAAGGGAGAAGACCATTGCAGTTCCGAGCTCTAACCTTTTTTGGTTTTTCATCAGCCCCCATGGCTGTCCTGCAGAGTGCTCGGCCCGGTGGTTCGCGTGGGGCCATATGAAGGGAATTCCGTCTTATGGCTTTACCTCACGACTACTGCCTCCGCGTCCCAATCCGGAGGAACGACACGCGAGACCAAGAGTGTGCACTATATGCTGTCTTTTTGGGATGGATAGCTCCGAAAAGAAGTCCCAGTTGACACCGCTACCTTCCTTCCAGTTCATAGGAGCAGTCTTCGATCCAGTACAGAATACAGTGACTCATTCAACAACCAGAGTAGAGTCGCTCTCCACTCTGGCGGGAAAACTAAGCAGAGCTTTTCTTTTGTCAGCGAGAGAGTGCATGGATTTTGGGGCACCTGGCATCCATGTTGGCTTTTGTCCACTCACCAGGCTACACATGAGAGGTTTCCAAATGTGTCCACTACGCCAGTGGAAAGTCAAGGAATACCCTCTCTCAAAAAGGATATCTTTGGACCAGTGGGCAAAGGAAAACCTATCATGGTGGGCGGACCCGATCAATTGGAAAGCCGGGGGTCCTATACCAGATCTTCTTCCGCGACATGCATCATCACGGATGCCTCCATGTCGGGATGGGGAGCGCACTGGGAGAACAGAACAGTGAGCGGCAAGTGGTCCAGCAAAGAGCGGGACCACATCTACGCCTTGGAGTTGAGAGCAGTGATGCTAGCCATGGCACACTGGGAACTGCAACTACAGAACAAAAGGACTCGCTCTTCCGGGGGAAGACCAAGATTCTATGGTCAGAATGGTCTCTCTGCCCCCGAGCAATGAAGCAAGTTTGCGCTGTACGGGTCTCCAAACTTAGACCTGTTTGTCTCCAGATTCAACAAGAAGCTCCCAACCTATTGCAGCTGGGTCCTGGACCAGAACGCTTTGGTGCAGGACAGCTTAAGCAGAGAGGGGACCATCATATGGGGATACGCTTATCCTCCATTCTCCCTGATTCCGCGGGTGCTCCAGAAGATTCAGCACTCGGAATCAAAGATTCTTCTCGTAGCCTCCTGGTGGCCAATACGACCTTGGTTTCCGGGACTGATCGACCTACTAGTGGATATACCAGCCCTACTCCCCGTACGATCGAATCTTCTGCGACTCATTCCGAGCACGATGCAGTACCCAGATGGAATCCCTAAGACTGACGGTGTGGCCGCTTTCCAACAGCGCCTTGTTAAGAAGGGAGTTTTCCAGACGAAGCTAGAAACATGGTGTTGGACTCCTGGAGACCCAGCACCATCAGAGTGTACTCCGCTCAATTTGGAGTGTTCTGTCGCTGGTGCCAAGGGATCCTAAGGATCTCCTTGAGGCATCTATAGAAGACAGCCTCAATTCCTACAACACTTTTTCTCTAAAGGATTGCAGTATAAGACAATCTGTGTTTACCATTCGATGCTTCCCAACACTACCACCATCGTCCGGATCATAAGTGGAAGAGATGCCCAAGTCATCCGTTTCCTGAAAGGGGTTGTTTTCAATTCCAGGCCTCCAAGGAAGATGTTGACACTGGATTGGGATCTGCCGCTGGTACAGCAAGTCCTTTCGGCAGCTCCGTTTGAACTTTTGAAGTCGGTTTTGAAGCTCGTCACCTTCAAATTCTGTTTTCTGCTAGCGCTGACCACAGCTAGGAGAGTTTCAGACGTATCCAAACTCGCCTTGGGTGACCACTACCGTGTACAGAAGGGAAGAGTAACCTTCCTCCCAACCACTCTGGCAAAGGCAAAGGACCCTTCTAGTTTCCAACAAGAAGTAGTCATCAAGAGTGAAGGAATAGCTACTGTGCCCAGTAGGAGCCTTGAGGTGGTACCTGAAGAAGACAGAAACTCTCAGAGAGGAGGGTGGTGATGCCTTGACCCTATCAAGGTGTCTCAACAGCCTTATCGACCCCCTAGCTCCCAAACAGTGAGTAGGTGGCTCGTGCGCAACATCAAGATGGCGTGCGAGATCCACCCTCACCTACCACAGGGCAGGGCTCGTGCCCATTCCCTGTGAGCAGTAGCCCAGAACCGGGCTCGTTTTCAAGGGGGCATCAAAGCGAGATATCCTCCAAGCAGCAGGCTGGAGGAGAGAAACCACCTTCTTCAGGCACTACCTTAGACACATCAAGTTCCCGGACAGCTAGTTTGGAGAGGCAGACTTTTCAGCGGCCCAGCTCTAGACAGCTAGCCCTCCGGAGCTTGTAGCTGATTATACAGAGATTTTAACTTGGCATGCCAGTCCGGCTTGACACCAAGTTGTTCTGTATATGTTCAGGCTAGTATGTTATCCAATAACAGTTGATGGATGATGTTCTAGTCCCACCTCCTTGAGGTTAAGTTCTTAATCTCCATAGGTATTTTAGAGGTAAGTATGATATGGGGAATGAAGTAAAATGTGGGATTTTATTTAAATCCTGATTTTACGAATGACCCATATCATACTTACCTACCCTCCCAGCCTTCCCCACGTGCTAGTTCATCCTCTGAAAGTTGTATTCGAAAAGAGGGAGAGCGCATGCGCGGAGGGTTGGGATTCGATTGCGAGACGCGAGTTTCGTTTTTTACGCCCGAGAGAGAGTCCGGCGAGGCAGACTAGTCCATAGGTATTTTAGAGGTAAGTATGATATGGGTCATTCGTAAAATCAGGATTTAAATAAAATCCC
>WLWD01005067.1_pt1 | contig 10024 bp, 9 predicted proteins | sample 6712731 | NCBI WGS metagenome assembly WLWD01 (sample SAMN12718690, study PRJNA576275) | sponge metagenome | isolation source: marine sponge | host: Mycale hentscheli | place: New Zealand: South Island, Marlborough, Capsize Point | collected 2014-11-01
CTCTTACATTTTCTACCCTACAGCTATCAATAAAGAAGTCATTACATAACACCTTTATAAACTATCTCTCATGTCTATTCACATATACCTAGCTAACTACAAACTAGTACCTTTCGTCGTAAATTTCTTTTTTGATTTCTGGTTGCATCTGTGAGGTAAGCGCCAGTGGTTAAAAACATATAAATGCTCGAGAACTCTTCCTCCATTTTGGTCCACGTGGAGTCACGAGGTCCTAGCGAGGTCACCAATTCATAGTACTGAATGACCCACAGGTCCCCAAATACTAGTATTTGGTGACCCCTGGTCACGTACTCCATGGGGGTCACCAGACGACACCGATTCTGACCGCTATTATTCTGTTTTTTGTTTTTTGTGAATTAGAACTTTCACTGACATGGCCAATTAACAAGAGTCCGCACGTGAATCTATTTTATTTTTAGCAGTATAGCAGAATAAACAATTGTATTCAGTGGTTGCTACCACGGTTGCATGGAAGTTGGGCCCAGGAAAAAAATGTTGGGGGTGTATTTAAGTTTCCATGAACTTCAATAATTAAAACGGCTGTGACTAGGACTCCACCTAGCGGGACTCCACCACGCGGGACTCCACCAGTGGGTGTAGTGATTTGAAGCTCAGCTAAAATGATTAAAGCGATTTCAGTATAATTATGTTTTGTAGTTAAATGGCTACTGTTATATGTTACATTTTACCAATATTTGTGTAGTAAGTAGAAAATGACGGTTATACCAGAAAGAATTCTGCTTAGTTTTATTGCAGTTCTAAATGTTTTTAAGAACATAAAATCAGGTTAGAAAGACTGGCTTTAGTGTAATATATATATATATATATATATATATATATATATATGTGTGTAGAGAATTTTTTTTTTTGTACATATTTTGTAGTTTCAAGTAGTACTCAGTTTTCCTGTATTCACTTTGAAAAGCTTGAAACTTGCCAATGTATTCACAATTCAATAGAGAAATACTTAAATGATCACAGTAGGCAACTATAACATGTTAATTATGAAGATAGAATAATGATGCTAAGTTATGGAAACATTAGAGGCATTGTGTGATTATTCTTCTGTATTTTTTTATGTAACCAATCATGGTCACTCAATAAAAAATGGTTTCAAATTGCCTCCTTTGGTTGAGTGAATTTAATATTAATTGTTTACAGAACACGCCTATGGAGATATAATTCCAAAATTTCAATTAGCTTATACAGGTACTAATGTAAGTATTCAATGTTACAGCATGACACCACCTAAATGGTACAAATATTTTGGGAAAACAAAAAGATTTATAATTAAATCTCCCAGATTAAAACTAACTGAAGTAACCCTTCGTAGTAGTGGAATCTATGTGTGTGAAGGTCGGGGTATTAAAAGGAATAGATTTTTTAAAACTTCTGAACTTAAAGTAGGAGGTAAGTATGATTACTATTAAAAGCTTAATAATAATGATTATGTGTGTATTCCATGTGTGTTTTGGCAACAGTAGTTAGTCTTATATATTGTTCTATTTACCACTAATAATATACAGTTAGTAACCTAATTATAATTAATGCTTACCACATCACTATCATGAACAAAACACTATCCATTAAGTATTGCTATTAATATATATATATATATATAAGTTCAGAATGATTTACTCATGAAGGACAACCAGATTGATGTGGACATATTTTCTGATGTAACAATGGAATGTCATTCAGATGATAAGTCTGACTGGTATTTTGAAAAGAACGGTAAAATAAATTTAGCACAACTTTATCCTAATGAAGGGAATATTTTGACCATCACTGATGTTGATGAAGACTTTGATGGGACATACTTCTGTTATGGATCAAATGAAAACATTAATGAGCCATTTATAGCTAAAGCAAAAGTAATAGTTTATGGCAAGTAAAGGAGTTCATTCTAGATTACTTTTTATACTTAAATACTATTCTTTGATTATTGTAAGTGAAAGTAACAGCACATTATGCAAGACAGGTTACAATTGTAACAATAATCTGTAAGAGTTACTTATAAAAATACAAAAAGATTACAGTTACAAGAAGCTACCCAATTGCAACTTGAACTTTCTCAGTTAATTCCTCCCAAGTGGTAAATTCTTGCTTGAGAAAGGATTAGCAGTATTATGAAAGTAACTGGAGTTGTCTATCATAATTAATATGCAATTAAATTCTTGCTAAATTCATGAGTTAAAAACTATCATGGAAACCACAACATTAAAAGTTATACCTCAGAGTGTAATTCTCGAGCTTGTTATTGCATGTAATGTACTAATATAAAGGGTGAAACAATACACAAGTTGTTATAATCACCATCATTATATTATTTTTTTAAATTGTATATGAAATTTGATTTTGTTTATATTCTTATAGAAAATCACAAAATCAGTCCATCCCTTTTGTTCACTAGTCTAAAGGAGGTGGTAGAAATATCATGTGAATCTACTTTCGCTCAGTGGTATCACAATGGTAATTCTCTTCCTAGTAATGTGAAAGAGTCGTATACAGCCACTTCAAGTAAAATTACAATATTTGGAGTGCACGACTTTAATGAAGGCTACTATATATGTCTGGAACAGGTGGAAGGACGTCGAAATTTTATAGCTAGAGCAATGGTTAATATAATAAGTAAGATGGTCACGAGCAGTTGCTATGTTTTGTGTTTTTTGCGCCTTTCCACTGAATCTTTAATGTTCTTGGTTATATTAAAAAATTGGATTAACTTTACTCTGTTAGTAGAATAAATGGTTTTTAGTTTGAAGCCTGTCACTTAAAGTATAGCAAAACATTGGTAAACTAATTCTATTTATACCCAGTTTGAAAAAAAACATTAAGGCAGTATGCATAATGGTTACTGTTAGCACTTCATATTATTGTAATTCACTACTCGAGGAAAGCTAGATTACCAGGTTTAATGAAATTGCTTGCAGTATTATAGTATTTTCTTCTCCAAGTAAACAATTACCAATTCAATCTTCCAGAAGTCAATGCTGAGAGATTAGACATCACCTATGATAAGCTTTATAAAAGTGATTCAAAACTATCAATCAAAATTTTAGTCATTTTATATTTTAATAATTGTGTAACATTAGAACATTCATAGTTCATAGCCTTTATGTGAAGTATATTCACATTGTAGTCCAGTAGATATTTCATGAACCTTGCGAAGTCCTTTCCTATGAAGTTTTATTACAGATTCTTTTTGGGATTGGTTTATACAATAAATTTAGCGTGGTTGTCCGAGTGACAACTTACATTTGTACTGACTAACATCCATCAGGTTTGGTGGAACTGGGTCATTTTGACTTAGTTTAGGAACAGGTATTCCTTCGTGCATCTCAGCCAAAGTTTGTAATATCAGTGGATTCACTAGGTGGGGCAAGTTGATCTGCTGCCTTCCACAACATTACTTGGAGATGTGCACGTAGTACATGGTAAGACAGATTGTCTGATGTTGGTGGCAGGGCCATAATTTTTGGAGTATTCTTTTTCTTTGCAAACAGATTGAAGCGTGCTGATTCCATTGATGTCTCAGGGGGTTGCTGATATAATGTTCTAAAGAATGGTAAGGCAGCCTGGAGTAAATCTTCCTTTGTCATAGAAACTTCACCTATATCAGCTAATCTTGGAAATTCTTCAGAGAGTAAAGTATTCAAAGCTCTAATTTTTCCTTTTTCATATGGGTACCACTTAAGGCGTGCATTCCAAGTAACTGTAGTTTTGGTCCTAAGTTGGCACAAGTAGCATTGATATCCAAAATCATTCCATCCCATCGTTCCATCCGGATCTTAGATTGAATAGATGCTTTGTATACCCAATAGACTAATAAAAGAAAGACATCAGTGTCATCACTCACAATTTGAACAATACTCTTTCCATGTCTGGTTGCATCTAGAACATTCGAAACTATCGTCACATCAGCTTCATCATGGTCACGAGTCCATTGTCACATTACACCCAACATTAAAAGTTGACAAAACATTTGCCAACTTTTTTTTATTTCGTTTGCTCTTCAAGATTTGGCAAGATTGATTGACAACTCATACTCGACTATAGTCTCACCGGCACAACGCTTTCTTTCATGATCCTTGGAAGAAATATCACAATATTTATCAAATACAAGAATTTTTTCACAATCATTTTGAGTAACAATTTAGTCTATTCTTGATAGATCCTACTAAATCTGAAGCACTTCCACCATGTGGCCAAACAATGTGATAAAGCAATTGTGACATCAATAATAACAGATTCTGCAGCTAATGGTGCTGTTTCTGGCACACCAAGACGCCTAACAAGGTCAGATTTGTTACCTTTACGAAGACATCTGTGTTCATCTATAAGTGAAGAAGGCACAGCACATAGTTCATGTGAAAATAATGGTTCAATTTCAAAACAGACATTGGCTCATAAAATAGAATCTATCAACTTGTGATCTCCTTATTCTGCTTGAAGGCTGTTCTTCCACTAAATTACTCTCAGCTTTCCTTTTGTGAGCAGTATATTGTGCTTAGAGGTGTATGAACAATAACAACTTTTGTGAAGAGTTACAGCTGCTAGTTGTCCTTCACCATCTAAAACAGCCTGCATTTTCACAATAGTTTCTTCATCATTTCTTTCTGCTGCACTATTCAAAATCATTTCTATCCCTTTTACTTTGAAGGCCCTCATAGGTCCTGACCTTAACCAACTTGGAAGGAAGCATTTAGTTCCAGTATCAGCCATACTAGACTAGGTAAGGCTAAACTACTGTATTGAATCAGTATCAAGTCCAAATAGCCATGTGAGTTGGAAAAGGGTCTTTAAATCAATGCGTTTTTAATTTTTGCTAAAGAAAATGTATAATTTGCGAAAATATAAAACTTCGCGTATATCGCATTTGAGGAGAGGACCAAAACTTATTTTTCATCTTCAAATTTCTGAGTTTGCCCAAGGTTGTCACTTGGACAACCAAGCTGGAATTATTTTATTACTTATGGAGAACACAAATCTTTAAAAAAAACTTCATAGGAAACGACATTGCAAGGTCAATGTATAAGTCATTGGGGGTGCCTACTCGACTATTGTGTGTTACTTGAAATATATTTCATTCAAATATTTCAAATTATAGATATAGTATATGATCGTGTCACACCACCATTTATGAAAATTTCAGAAGGATCAACAATAACTTTTGATTGTTATACCCAAAAAGGGTTTTGGACTTTTTCTAAGACCTCAAAAAGGTATCCATTTCCTATGAATACTAGAGTTACACAAATTGATAATACCACACATCGGTTGACAATTTTTGATGTAAGATTGGACAATCAGGGTGAATATACATGTCATGGAATAGATGAGGAGAGTGTACATTTTACCAATGAAATTGCTCTACTTGTGAACAAAAGACAATATCTGTGTTAGTATTATAAGATACAAATACTAGCTTATACTTATTAAATAGTATAGTGACATTTTGAAAGGACTATTTTAGGGTTTTATGTATATTATTGTGTTTTTTAAGCTTGATGAGTGTTTATATTGGACAAATCAATATTCAAATCACATATTCATGGTCTTTATTTATGAATTCTAGTTATTATTCCCTGTGGTGCTCTAGAAAAATGAAGGAGTGCATATTACAAAATTACATAACTATTTAAATGAATCTTTAAAAACTGTATTTATGGTATTCTTGAAGTGTTAGTATCATTGAACACTTAAATTTTATTATGTAGATCAGCCAATTCGTATGACACCACAGAAGGTAAAAGTGAGTATTAAACAAAAAGCATTTTTTAATTGTTTTTCAAATAAACCAGTGGAATGGAAGTTTAGGGATGGTGCAATTCCTCATAATGCAAGAGTAGTACCGTCAAAAAAAAGATCATTAAAACATAGTTTGGTCATTTCCGAGGTGTTGCTAGATAATGAAGGCATGTATCAATGTGTTGGTTTAGACAATGAACAATATTTTGAAAGTGAGGGGACACTTACAGTGAAAGGTAAGTTTTACCTATAAACATTTATTTGTTATAATTAGATTAATAAAATGGATGGATAAGATTTAGTACTTTGAAGTGAAGTAACTTATATTACATTCAATTCTGACCTGAACAAAAATGATTTAAAATTGTGCACATTAGTTTGTTTTATATGACACTCTTAGAAAAAAATTATATTATACTGTGAGAAAGTTAAGAATCAAAATTTATGGCAGTCAATGGTAGCTAAAAATTTTCAACACAGGTATTATAAATATATTGTAGGTTTCTGAAATTAGATCATCATTGATGGTATGCTAAAAATGTTACTTCCAATCTGTTCATACCAATACACATTATTACGCATAAGGTTTTTATCAAAATACACGTTCAATAAGCATTTACTTTGATCACATAATTAAATGAAGCACCAGGAGGTGCGAACCCTCAGCGTATGTCCACCAGAGATCAGCAGTAGAAGCGAACGTCTGTTAAAAATTATTTCAAACCTTTAGCATTTATACACAGACAGTTACTACTTTGGCGATACAAAGAAATAAGCAAACAACGGAGCGAAGGGAACGCCTCTAAATAGATCAGCTCCGCGGTATATAACTCGACTCTAGAGACCCCTTACACGCATGAAGCGTGACAGTTGCAACTGCAGTAGTACTACAAGCCAACCCGCCACTCTCTTAACTGCAATTTTCAGCTCACGTGATTATAACGTGCGGTAAAGGGGCGTTACTGGTAGCGCACTAACACAACGATTGTACGAACGGCTAAAATCGACTAGCTTTTTCTTGAAAACTAAGTCGAAACAAAAAATTCTAGCACATTAAAGGAACTTACTTTCACAAATTTCTCTATCTCTACATCGTTTCAGAGCCTGGAAGGCTGTCGTCTTTGAGATCCGTTGTTGAATGAACTAGAGCACTGAGGTGCAAACCCTCAGCGCTAGTTAGCTAGTATGACCAGAGCACTGAAGTGCAAACCCTCAGCGCTAGTTAGCTAGTATGATAAAGAAGAGGAATGAATGAAAATAGGTAGGAAGAAAAGAAAAAGGAAGAAAAAAAGAAAAACAGTACAGGAAAGAACGAGGAAATGAAAGGAAAAGGTAGAAAAGAAATAAAAACAGTAGGAAGAGGAAAATAAGGCAAGAAGACAAAAGGAAAAAAAAAAAACAGGATGAAAAAAAAAAGATGAAAAAAAAAAATACCGTCGACGAGGATTCGAACCAGAGACTTCTAGGTTAGGTACTTGCTCACTCAACGACTACGCAACGCAACACCTCACGATGAATGCATGTAATTGTTAGCTATTTAAAAGTGATTTGCGACCTGCAAGCTGGCTCACGTGACAAGCACGTTTTTTAAGGGGCGGTTCCTCCTGTAAGCCTACGATCGCACGGCTTTGGAAAGTCTCGCTTTTTTCTGGAATATGAAGTCCAAAATCAAAATTCTGGCATATTAAAGGAACTTACTTCGTGAAATACTGCTGTTTGATGCCGCTTTCAGAGCCTGGCTGGTTCCTACCTTCCAGAAGTGGCCTGTTGACAGACAGAGTGACAGAACGAACGAACGAATGAATGAACTAGAGCACTGAAGTGCAAACCCTCAGCGCTAGTTAGCTAGTATGATAAAGAAAATAATAACAAAGTGTAGAAACAAAAAAAAAAGAAAGAGAAGTGGCATGAAGAGAGGCAGGAAAGAGAAAAAGACAATGAAGAGGGACAAAAGAAAGAGGAAAAGAAAGGAAAAGGTAGGAAAGAAATAAAAACAGTAGAAAGAAAGAGGAAAATTAAAAAAAATAAGGCAAGAAGACAAAACGAAAAAGAAAATAAAACAGGATGAAAAAAAAAGATGAAAAAAAATAGCGTCGATGAGGACTCGAACCAGAGACTATTAGGTAAGGTACTTGCTCACTCAACGACTACGCAATGCAACACCTCACGCAGAATGCGTGTAATTGTTAGCTATTTCAAAGTGATTTGCAACCTGCAAGCTGGTTCACGTGACAAGCAAGTTTTTTAAGGGGCGGTTCCCGCTGTAAGCCAACGATCGCACGGCTCTGAAAAGACTCGCTTTTTTCTGGAAAATGAACTCCAAAATAAAAATTCTGGCATATTAAAGGAACTTACTTCGTGAAATACTGCACTTTGATGCCGCTTTCAGAGCCTGGCTGGTTCCTACCTTCCAGAAGTGGCCTGTTGACAAACCCTCAGCGCTAGTTAGCTAGTATGATAAAGAAAATAATAACAAAGGAAAAGTGTAGAAACAAAAAAAAAAAGAGAAGTGGCATGAAGAGAGGCAGGAAAGAGAAAAAGACAATGAAGAGGGACAAAAGAAAGAGGAATGAATGAAAAAAGGTAGGAAGAAAAGAAAAAGGAAGAAGAAAGAAAGAAAAACAGTACAGGAAAGAAAGAGGAAATGAAAGGAAAAGGTAGAAAAGAAATAAAAACAGTAGGAAGAGGAAAATAAGGCAAGAAGACAAAAGGAAAAAAGAAAAAACAGGATGAAAAAAAAGATAAAAAAAAAAATACCGTCGACGAGGATTCGAACCAGAGACTATTAGGTTAGGTACTTGCTCACTCAACGACTACGCTGAATGCATGTAATTATTAGCTATTTAAAAGTGATTTGCAACCTGCAAGCTGGCTCACGTGACAAGCACGTTTTTTAAGGGGCGGTTCCCGCTGTAAGCCTACGATCGCACGGCTCTGGAAAGACTCGCTTTTTTCTGGAAAATGAAGTCCAAAATCAAAATTCTGGCATATTAAAGGAACTTACTTCGTGAAATACTGCTGTTTGATGCCGCTTTCAGAGCCTGGCTGGTTCCTACCTTCCAGAAGTGCCTGTTGACAGACAGAGTGACAGAATGAACTAGAGCACTGAAGTGCAAACCCTCAGCGCTAGTTAGCTAGTATGATAAAGAAAATAATAACAAAGGAAAAGTGTAGAAACAAAAAAAAAGAAAGAGAAGTGGCATGAAGAGAGGCAGGAAAGAGAAAAAGACAATGAAGAGGGACAAAAGAAAGAGGAATGAATGAAAAAGGTAGGAAGAAAAGAAAAAGGAAGAAGAAAGAAAGAAAAACAGTACACGAAAGAAAGAGGAAATGAAAGGAAAAGGTAGAAAAGAAATAAAAACAGTAGGAAGAGGAAAATAAGGCAAGAAGACAAAAGGAAAAAGAAAAAAAACAGGATGAAAAAAAAAGATGAACAAAAAAAATATCGTCGACGAGGATTCGAACCAGAGACTATTAGGTTAGGTACTTGCTCACTCAACGACTACGCAACGCACCACCTCACGCTGAATGCATGTAATTGTTAGCTATTTAAAAGTGATTTGCAACCTGCAAGCTGGCTCACGTGACAAGCACGTTTTTTAAGGGGCGGTTCCCGCCGTAAGCCTACGATCGCACGGCTCTGGAAAGACTCGCTTTTTTCTGGAAAATGAAGTCCAAAATCAAAATTCTGGCATATTAAAGGAACTTACTTCGTGAAATACTGCTGTTTGATGCCGCTTTCAGAGCCTGGCTGGTTCCTACCTTCCAGAAGTGGCCTGTTGACAGACAGAGTGACAGAATGAATGAATGAATGAATGAATGAATGAATGAATGACACTAGGACTACTGTAACCCTCTGGGCGCATGCGAGCTGAGGGTTAATGAATGAATGACACTAGGACTACTGTAACCCTCTGGGCGCATGCGCGCTGAGGGTTAATGAATGAATGACACTAGGACTACTGTAACCCTCTGGGCGCATGCGCACTGAGGGTTAATTAAACACAATCTTGGTATTGTCTGTGAATTTCATCATTTTTATTTATTTTAGCTAGCATCACCTAGTGTCATGATGGCAATTTATACTATATCAATGTTTGTGCCACACTTCTGGGTCAAAAGAAACTGACAATGATCACTTTGACCTCTAGCTACTTTCTAGTTTGTATTATACTATCTCCACTCTTTTGTTTGAGCAGCAAATGCAATGTGCAATGAAAGTAATAGTTACACACTTACCAACATGACATCA
>WLWD01004023.1_pt1 | contig 10022 bp, 5 predicted proteins | sample 6712731 | NCBI WGS metagenome assembly WLWD01 (sample SAMN12718690, study PRJNA576275) | sponge metagenome | isolation source: marine sponge | host: Mycale hentscheli | place: New Zealand: South Island, Marlborough, Capsize Point | collected 2014-11-01
ACAAATTATTTCTGATGTGTCTATATAGAAAAACAACATAAAGTTTGGTCATGAATATTTTCAATATGATTCAATTGTACCATTTTTTGTTTTAAATACAGACAGGGAAGCATTGAGTAGATTTCTTCCACACCAGATTTTAGAAATATTTCTATAGTAAATATTTTGTGTAGTAGTACATGCTATTGAAGTATAGTTATTCAGAAATTGAGCATGTGACACTACATTAGTAAGTATTATTACAAGTCCTTGCCGGAGAGAATCAGAAGTGGTGATATTAACAGGTAAATGATCATTCCTGATGTAAGTTGGAGATCTAGCTATTGGAGTTGTGTTAGAGTTGATCCACCAGAATACTGTGTCTAATCTGTTGGCATGACAAGTGAACACAATATCTCCAGGACATTCAGAATAGAGTGAATTAGGACTAGATGTTAGTGTCACTCTGTTATTTCCATTAACTGCAGCTACTATAATTTAAATTAACTATATAATAAGCTATTGGAAAAAAGTAGTACTTACATTTCATAAACCAAAGATATAAGAAAAAACCCGGAGTTGTCATCATTGAGATCTTGTCAGTCGACTATGTAAGTCATTATCTTTACATGTTAATATAGTAAGAAATTATTTCCCAAAAATTATTTATTGTAATTATATGAACATAAATGTATATAAATTGTGAGATGATTTTCCCCAAAGTGTTTTCACTGCGCAAAAGTTTGTATGTTCCTTCTATTGAGACTTACATTGAAACAGAAAGTGCTGTCCTAGTTGTTACATAAATTTAATTTATTTTCTTACCCTTAAGTTTACCTTTATTATGTAATAAATTGTTTAATACACACACTCAATTTCAATTGTATTTTATGAATTTTCAATTATTTAATATAAACTTCACTTCAATCACTAATACCATGTGCGAAGTTTTGGAGGCGACATTTCTGTGGAATTGGAATGAATATAGTTAATGTTTAAGTCATGCAGTAAAAAAAATTCTCTAGGTTCAAAATTTTTATGATACCATCAATAACTTATTAATTTTTGATAGAATACTATCATTGAGACAGTCGTGTTTGGTTCTTATTTATGTGAAACTTTAAAATTCACTCAACTCCATGATATTTCAATTGCTCTGCTATAATATACCATCTCATTACACTTATCCTAGCATTGACAAATAATTATTATACTTTTACTTAGTTATACTATAATAAAACTATTGTAGATCATGTTTCCATTTATTGCTATTATTCCTATACTCAATAATATTTAATTCATCCCAAATATTGTCCAAACATAATGTGACATCTTAAGTTAAGTTCAATCATTTATGAATGTATGCCAGGTGAAACATCATGGGTGCAATTCTTTAAATTAATCACCAGGAATGATACTATAGGGGAAACAACTATTTTATTATTAATGTTTGGATTTGATAGATTTTGAGCAGATATGAAGTAGTTAATGTCAATTAACACCTTAAAATAAAATAACATTCCTACAACTTTATTAGTGCTAACTTTATACATCACACTTTAAATAGATGTGAAAATAATGAATATAATTGAGTACTCACTTCAGCTTTATGTTTTGTTAAAAAGAATTGCAGTTACTAAAAACAGTTTGTTCAGTACACAAGATATTTGACATAACAATAGCTAGCGGAAAGTGCCTTTCAGCGACGCAGGCTTAAAGATTAGAATTTTTGTAATGGTTGGTTATTTCTGAATGCTTAGTTTTAATGAGGCATCAATATAGATCGAGCAATGAAAATGGTACATGGAAATGCTGTCTTCATAAGAGAAGAAGCTAAACTAGCCAGAAACACTCACCGGTATACATTTTCAGAGCTAAACTTCACTTCTTTCTAACTCCGATAACTTCCCTGAGCATAAAGCTAACTACCCCGCTGGGTGCAAGATATTATTTGCTCACGACGTGATGCTAGGGAGTGTTACTCATAAAAGCTGGTACAAACTGGGAGCTGAAAGCTTCGCGTTTTCTCGAAAAGTAGCCCGAAATTCGAAAAGGTAGCACAATGATACTTCCTCCCGAGTAATTTTATACCTCAATCAACGGGTTAATTGTCAGTAATCTCCAAAATCAGAGCATGCCGGACAGACAGGCAGACAGACAGACAGACTAACAGACAGACAAACAGACAGACAGACAGACAGACAGACAGACAGGATGACTACTATAACCCTATCGCGCATGCGTGCTAAGGGTTAATAAGTGGTCCGTTTATTACTTTCAAAAATAGTTTAAAATTTCCAGTGCAAAAGTTTACATTTTTACAGTATTCAATTTTTTATAAGATGCCTATGGTTTTGGTTCATATATCAAAATATATATCCTATATGCTGGGTGACCTGAATGTTGCATATACTGTACAGTTAAGATCTAAACAGATCCAAGCCAAGTCATTGTAGACTAATACAGTGTCATCAAAATTTTTACTAGGTGACAAGAACATTTCAGCCATTGCTAAACATACCTGACGGAAACATCACCTTATCATATAGGATGATCATAACTTCCCAGCTATTAAAAGTAGTATATATATATACATACATACTCTCATGGATGGGGTGATATTGTGGCCAAACATTTTATCAATGGCTGAAACATTCTTGTTACCTCTCTTACAGGCTTCATGATGTTCCTACACACATTTCTCAAGTCTTCTAGTATTTTTAGCACATCTGAATGGCTATGCTATACAGTATGCATGACTTAATAGTGATAATGGGTATAGTGTACTCTTAGCATACATCTCTACTCTCTCTCTCTCTCTCTGAATATTGTCACTATGAAGCAGTGGATGAAATAGTTCTATTAAATTGTCACTGACATGTACAAGGTACTCATTATGAAAAAAAACAACAGTACATAGAATGATAATCCTGAAGATTACAACATATATTTTTTTTCTAAATTTATGTTGTATGTGTTGTTTTGTTTTTAGCACATTAAAAGTAATCAACCACTACCAGATATTGTTGAAGTCAATCACAAATAGTGAAGGCAAAAACATGAATTGCATACATGAAAAAGTAACTGATAAATAAACAAAATAGATCCCATTGGGAATGTGTTATACGTTTATTGCAGATAGACTTTTTGTTATTTAATTTTAACACTGATAGAACTACCAGGTACTAATTGGCACTGTATTAGAGTAGCAGAATGCATTTTAGTTACTACATTACTTCAAATGTAGAATTTGATCATGTTCGCCATTTCATGTTCTGCCTATATCAACAATACATGCAAGTTGTATATGATTTTATTCTACAAATTTAAGACTTGATACAAGTAATGGACACATTACTAATCATCACATACATATTTTTTGTTGTTTGTTGTTGTTCTTATTTCATCATAGCTGCCATTCTCATTATATAAAGTGTTGAACACAATGTTTACCTCTCTTATATGCTTAATGATGTTCTTACACACATTTCTCAAGTCTAGTTGCTTTACTGTAAACACTTTTTACAGATGCTGCATGTTATGCATGACTTAATAGTGCTAATGGGTATGTATAAATCTTTCTCTGTGAATATTCTCACAATCCTGCAGAATATGAAATAGTTCTAATAAGTCATCACTGACAAATGCAAGATATAAAAAAACACTAGTTATAATAATAAATGAGTACCTAGAAGGATAATTTTGGGAATTAAAACGCTGTTTTTCTAAATTAATGCCATATGTGTTGATTTGTGTTTAGCAGATTTAAAGTAATCAATACCCGTGTCAAATAGTACTTGGCAGTTATATCAGCGGTGGATTATTTTGTCTGACTTGGGAATAAAATTATAAATAAAAAAGGACGATCAGTAGCAAACATAAATCTTTTTTATAATGGGAATTTTCATTTTTAATGTATAGCTACTTCTTTATCCAAATTCATGCTTATGCCTTCAGTATTTGTACTTACCTCAACTATATCAAATGTATTGAAGTAGCAGAATTAGTTTTAATCATTAAAATATCAGTTCAAATGTAGAGTTTTGTGAATTGATTTTGGCCATTGTACAACATGCCAATACCAATAATCATAAGTTCTCTATATTTTATTATACAACTCACGACTTCATACAAGTAATGGAAACATTACCATTACATATGCATTACTTTTTGCTATTTTTTTCATCATAGCTATTGATATGGAATGAAAATAACTACTTGTTTTATTGAATGTGTGTACTTATCCAATATCACTACTGTCTTACTATAATACCATATATTCTGGTAGTTAAAGACCCCTTCTTTGTTAAGCACTGCTTTTTGTTGAGCACCTGTTTTCTTCCCAGGTTATAACACTCTTTATTAAGCTTTCTGTACTTTCAGTCTACTGCTAATTGATGAATTGGAGTGTTTGCTTGCCCGCTGATTGTTGTAGCTTAGTGGTAGAGCGCTTGTGCACTATACAAGCGGTCCTGGGTTCAATTCCTGGTGGCAACCAAATATTGTTCTGTATTGTTTAAAAAAGGTACTATAATAACACAAATAACTGTTCCAATAATTCAAGCGAAATTTAAGAGAAAATATTTGGTCCACTGATGAGCATTTGAATAATTTATATTTATTACTGTAGTTAAATTTTATAATTTTAATTTCATATTTTGTTTCTTTGTCAAGTTCATTACATTTGATTGTTAGCTGATATATCGAACAGTTTACGGATGGAGAAATGTTAATGACATAATCTTTAATATCACATTCTTTGGACTTGTTTTGAATCTTTATGATTATATCAAATGTGACCTTTTTATTTATACTTTGTCTTTTGAAACATTGCAATTCTGACATTATCTGAAAGAAATACAAGTATTTCATAATTTCCATAATTATTACAATGAGAAGTAAATATGTACATTAATATACATTATAATATAAAATTAAATTATTTATGATGATGCATTCTCTCTTTTTGCATGGTTTGTTTAACACATTGGAATTCTTCAACTGAACTATGTCAACCAATTGGTATGAAAGAAAGATAATATAATAAGTAAAAAAAAGAAAAAGAATAAAGAAAGAAGTGTAAAACTATTTCTATTTTCTGCACTGTTTTACTAATGTTGTATAAAATAGTCATGACATAATGACATAATCAGTAGTTTTAGATTACATCACCAATAATATATTAAATATGTTTAGTCATTACAATTTAGCCAGCAAGTATAATTTATTTATTTACTCATTGATTGGTAATCTATAATATTATGTTAAAACAGTTAGTTCACACTTTGCGAGAATAGATACAATTACCTTCATAAATTGTTGACAGAGATAATGAACTATTTAGTAAACTTTTTCCACACCAATAAGAGATTTTCTGTACTAATGCAAGCTATTGTAGTGAAATGATACAGTACTGGATCATGTGGTGGCACACTGGTGAGTAGTATTACAAGTCCATAATGTAAAGAATCAGAGGTAGTTAAATTGAATGGTAAATCGATATTCCCTACTTCTGTATATCTAGCTATTGGAGTTGTGTTAGAGTTGATCCACCACAATACTCCTGATAATCTTGTGGCATGACAAGTGAACACAATATCTCCAGGACATTGAGAAGTGAGTGAATTTGGACCAGATGTCAGTGTTACTCTATCATTTCCATTTACTGCCACAAAACGTGTCAATACAGTTCACTTATAGCATCACTTAGTTCAATACACTAGCTTACCAGCTAATAGTAGTTCTGCAAAGAAAATATAGGGGGAAAACATTATCAACTTTGTTGTACAGCATTTGAATGCAATATCAGTGATAGTTAAAAACAAGTTGAAAAGAAGAGTAAACAGGATGGATGCTATAATATATAGATGTGGATGGTAGCTACATCGAATCTATATATATAGTTTGAGCAAAACAGCTGGATGATGCTTAATTCGCTACTTTGAATTAAAAAAAAAACATTTCTAGAGATGTTAATTTTTTATCAAAACCATGGGGGGATTTCAAGATAAAAAACTTGTTTGTTTGCAAAGAAACTAATAAAAGTAAACATAAGAAAGAGATATTACCATAGAGGGCTATTGTTATATATAGAAAATATTTCTTCAAGAAGTGGTAAAAGCTGATGTAGTCAGTCACTAAAGAAAGTATTAGGGCTCCAAGAGGTCTTTAAAGATGAACAGTTGTGCTGTATTCAGAGGAATTTTTTAGACATATGTACTAGCTAAGCGACATCGTGCTTTCAATTTGGTATTGCTGTAGCTGAGAGATTATTCATAAAATTTGATTTTGAAATAAGTTAACAGAACAGAAGTAGGTTAACCAATTATTGCCATTGACGATTGTTTCCCCACATTCAAATAGAAAGTACAATCCTTTATAATGTAACATAAACTTGCATCCTCTTACTTACTTTTAAGTATTTCATGTGAGTTAAGTCTTTGAAACACACCATAAAGTCTTATATATCATCAATTGTTAATTGTACCATACATGAATAGCGGGACTATGTTGTGACCCATAATAAGTGTCATTGGGAGTCATCATAGTTTATAGCATCGGTGAAATCACAATTTTGTTAGTTTCACTTTTTGCAATAAATTTCAATGTGTCACTAACTTATCCAAGGCGTGAACAACTTACTAAAACCTGAACTAAGAAGGGTAATTTTGGGGAAAAAAACAACTAAAAATATTTGTTATTTGATATTCACAGCTACTTATTCCTGTTCTAGTCAGCACTTGGTAGTCGTAAATGAAGTGTAATATTTCACTCATTTAATCAAACTAAATGTAAGAGAAGAGCTATTGCTAAAGTGGGCTTATTTTAAAAACTGATTTCTTCAAAACATGGTAAAAGCTGATGTATAGTCAGTCACTGAACAGAGTGTTACACTGTAAAAATGGAAGTGTGCGTAACACACGAAATACTCAGCACACCTTAGGTGTGCACAACATAAAGTGTTTCTAGCACACTTTTTTATGATACCGAGTGTGTTAAGCACTCCTTTATTTTGGTGTGTTAAATACCAAGTGTGTTTTGCACACCTCAACTGACTTTATTTTTTAACTCAGTGAGCATGTTAGGATAGACAATAGTTGGCTCTTCCTAAGAAAGCTCGATTTCACTTGAACAAATCCTATCAGTGACTGCAAGGTTAGAAATATATTATTAGGCTTCTCATATCCTCAAAAATTCTATTAATCATTATAGAACAAGTGCTAAGAACATTTGGAATATATTGTATATTAATAACTGCACATACTAAGGTCTTTCCATTAGCTTTAACATTTTAATTATATTCATAGTTTACCCACATGAAATCTAGCAAAGTCATTCTTAATTCTATTTTCCTTCCAAGTATCAGTGGTCAGATAAAGAAAGAATAGAAGCCAGAAGGTCAATCAAGAACTTCAAAACATTCTTCTGGATTTTGGGTCATATCATGTCTTAATGTTAATAAGTTACTTATTAATTACTAATTCTAACCTGAAATTGATCTATTGAACCAGATTTATTCATTTACACCAGTGTTTTGCTAGCAAATTTGAATAAATAACATAGAGTTATTTGTAAGGTGAAATTAGTTTTGTATATTGACACCTCTGCTATAGCTGTATTATTAGTTCATATAGTACATGTGTTGACTCCATTTGCTTCAAACTGAAACACAATACTAAAAGTCTAATAGATTTTCTAAAATACAATGAAGACTTTGATGTCGTTCACTGTTAGATATTTAAGTGTAAAACAACATGTTTATAGTGCAATCTGTGCCAGGTAGTTGTATTTAAAATGGGAATTCTTAAATTTTTTTGGACATGAAATTATAATTATCTTCAATTTTTATAGAATTGACTAAAGCAAGTGAAATGAAGTCCCTGCCAAACATAGCTTGGTTATAAACTTAATGATGTAGGTATTACAGAGTTTAATAATGAAATTGTACACACAATATTACACTATGTTCATTTTTATAGAAGATTTATACATCCACACATAATACATTATATATTTCATGAAGGTCATGGTTGAAATTCTCACATGCATATATTTAGCATTTAAAGTGTCCAGATTGTTGTGCCATATTTAAATTATTTCTGAAGTAGAGTAGTTGACATTATTTATATTTTTAACATGATAATTTAATTTTTTTTTTTCAATTTTTAAACTCAATCTACCACAAGACATTGGTAATATTATTGCATTATGACATTATAAAGCAATTTTCTGATAGTGAAAGTTATATTCATTGCCTGAATCACATAAGATATTTTTAAGATGTTGATATGTTGGGTTAAGTTTTAATTAACATAATTCAGCGAAGCGAGCGAAGCGAGCGGAGCTGACTCTCTAATGAGTTCGCGATATATATATATATTTAGGTCTAGAAATTGTTTTGGTTCTTGCGTGGGCGTACGTGTGTACCCTTTCTCCTACGCGCTTGCGCGGGCCGGGTAACCTTATTAGCAACCCGCCGTACGAAGTAGCGATGCCCAGTAGACAAAACGTTAGAAACGCTTGGTCAAGAGCTTTGAGGGCGTTAGAAACTCCAGAAGAAAAATTAGTAAAGAGAGAGATAAGAAATGAAAAAGACAGGGCAAGGAGGAGGAGAGCTAAAACGAAACAGAAACAGGTAGCAAAGTAAAGAATCTTTCTTTTTGAAAAGCCATTAAATGTTCCTAATTTATTTATTAGACTATTCCTGAGGATTACTGTACCAATCAACTTTATACAGCTGTAGACTCAACTACTCTTGAAGACACTGAAAATGCAGCCACACCATCTGAACAAGAAGCTAATATCCCCACTACTTTTTGTACTGCAAGAGGAAGGAAAAGGCATCTATCAGAGGACATCCATTCTCATATACACCCAAAGCAGCAAAAAAACGTTGCAGAAAATATAACTCAAACAATTTCGATACCACAAAGCCTTTCAGCTTATCAGTAACGAATGCATGAGGTAAATATACAATAAAATATATACTTCAATAAGTTAATACGAGACATATTTTCGTTTAGGAAACCATTATGCAGAGAGCAACGTCTACAACTAATGTCACAAAAACAGCAAGTCACACATTTGTTTGAAAGTGATAGTGAAAGAGATCACAGGCTCCACTGTTTGTCCACTAACCAACTGTTGAGAACAGCAAATGAATCTTCATTACAAAATTCCTCTAGATTAGAGCAGTTGTCAACTAACCAACAGCAGAGATTGGCTGATGAAACACCACTTCAACGGGAGACTAGATTGTCTCAAGTTAGGGGGAACAGGTCAAGACAACATCCCCAGGTTCCATTGCACCATATTATTCCAGCATTTGATGATCCTCAAGTTCACACAGCAATGCGTAATTTTCATGCTAAAATCTCATCGATTACTATCCCAGTCTGCATAACGTGTATGGAGAAGTTTCCAGGCACCAAAATGAAATTTAAGTCATTGGAATGTTGTCGATGTAGCCGGGATAAAAATATCCCTAAGCTCTATTCAGCTCAAAATAACATGCATCCTGGAAACATTCCTCCACTTGCAGGTTAAATTTAATGTAAAACTATAAAAATTAACCTAACTCTATTATCAAACTATGTAGTCTAAGATCTACATCCATTTAACATACTCTGCTCTCCCACTGAATATGTTATAGTACCCAAAAAACTCTTTTATTTTATTTTTTTATTAAACCACAAAGTTTACATCAGCTATAACTGTAATGATGTATGACATTTTTAATTAAATAGCTGTATATTCTGTCTAAAACACCAGCCAATAACTTTGCTGGTAAAATAATTCATTATTCTTATATTATCACAAATAATATAACATTTAAACTTTATTATATAAAGCAATACTATGTAGCTGATTACGAATTACATTAATAAAATAAATAATAAAATAATTCATTACTCTTGTTTTACCACAAAAAGTATAACATTTAAACTTTATTATACATAGCCTAAATTTTATAGCCTTCATCATACAGTGGTATAGAATAGAAGCACCTATGAATCTATATGAAACAACAGACAGACATAACA
>WLWD01005640.1_pt1 | contig 10017 bp, 7 predicted proteins | sample 6712731 | NCBI WGS metagenome assembly WLWD01 (sample SAMN12718690, study PRJNA576275) | sponge metagenome | isolation source: marine sponge | host: Mycale hentscheli | place: New Zealand: South Island, Marlborough, Capsize Point | collected 2014-11-01
ACAATAGTACTAACAGCCACGCCCTCTGCTCCCTAGATCACTGACACAATAGTACTAACAGCCACGCCCTCTGCTTCCTAGATCACTGACACAATAGTACTAACAGCCACGCCCTCTGCTTCCTAGATCACTGACACAATAGTACTAACAGCCACGCCCTCTGCTCCCTAGATCACTAACACAATAGTACTAACAGCCACGTCCTCTGCTTCCTAGATCGCTGACACAATAATACTAACAGCCACACCCTCTGCTCCCTAGATCACTGACACAATAGCACTAACAGCCACACCCTCTGCTCCCTAGATCACTGACACAATAGTACTAACAGCCACGCCCTCTGCTCCCTAGATCACTGACACAATAGTACCAACAGCCATGCCCTCTGCTCCCTAGATCACTGACACAATAGCACTAACAGCCACGCCCTCTGCTCCCTAGATCACTGACACAATAGTACTAATAGACACACCCTCTGCTCCCTAGATCACTGACACAATAGCACTAACAGCCACACCCTCTAGATCACTGATGCATTGTACAGGCCACAACAGAACAATAGTACTGCCAGCCACACCCTCTGCTCCCTAGGTAAAATACCAGCTCTGCCAGACTACTCTGCTCCCTCATCACTGACACAATCACTTCCTGTTATAGAACACAGCCACTTTTCTAATCTCTAACCTCCCCAGTCCTTATTTGCTCCACAAAAACCCTCTTACCAGAGATCCCCCAACTTTTGCCTGAAAATTTGCTGTGGTCAGTGTATTTCAGCGACCTTTTCCACAAATCGTTTCTGACCGGCAGGAAGGCATTTTCTGATTCAAATAATAGGAAATTTTCATTTGATTAAAACAATAGACTGATATTACCGTATTAAATCCGTCACTATTCTGCTCCTTCACATCAAGAACATCAACTCAACAAGTCAAGCAAGTCAACGAACTACGTTCCACCAAAAGCGGCCATTGCGCTAGGGGGAGGGGCGCGGGGGCTAATGAGTCAGTACTGCGCATGTGCATATGGTGCACAAAGAGGGTTGGACCTCCACCTCTGCTTCCTCTGCTGGGCTTTGGCTTTTGTAAGTCTAGGATACTTCCCTGGCGTCCGATGTCGCAACTCTTAGAGTACGTGAACGATAGAGACGGGTGTAAATAATTGCGTGGAGGTATGTAGCTGAAAGTATTACTCTGGGAATAGAATGGGAATTCATGTTTAGCATTAGGCTGCGGTTATCTGTGAAGTTGCTAGGATTCATGGAGGAGTTGCTGGTAAGGCTCTGCAAGGACACTATCTCAGAGTTATAGATTAGTCACTTGAAAACAAATTTTAGGTTAAGTCATACATACTGATAGGAAAATTAAGGAAATACATAAAGAACAGCTTAAGAAGTGTTGTAGGGTGTGTGGGAAGAGATGGAAGACTGCCAAGAGATCCTCCTCTTGCATCTGGAACAGTAGGCGTCTCCAAGAGACATTCAAAGCTGACGTCAGTGAAGATGATATGGAATTCATGGCCTCCAGAATATTGCTTTGCTTTCAGGGAGTAATTAGAAGAACAATCCAAGCTTACAAAAAGAGAGTTCCTTATTGTGCAAAAGCCACCAACAATCATTTTCAATTCAATGGTGTAGACATAAAGGAGAATGTGAGGTAAAAATCAAATATAATAAAATATTTTAATTACGAGGTGAAATAGATATGTGATCAATTCACATATTTAGTAACTCAGAGGTGGACAGAACAAGAAAGTGTCTTCTACATTTGGCAGACCTTGTGGAATCACACCTGCATCTTGTATAGCTCAAATGAAAGAAGTCGCACCTCCTTCATTATCTTCTGACCATGTTCCTCCTCTGAATGCTTCTTCACAATCACCATTGTGCAAAGTTTGTGCTGGAATTCCAGACAGGCACATTGAGCTAACTGTGGAGATATTGCCTCTTATAAAGTGTCTGTGTATGCACAGCATAGTAATGGCCTTACTTGTCCCTGCTGTAAATCTTCATCACAGTCAGAGGAGTCAAGCTACCATTTTCAGAGACCTTTACCAGTGCTTAAGTGCAAAGATCATTTTGACCAGTCAGTAGCCTCACCTTCATAAATACTGCCAAACAAGTATATTGCATCAGACTTCCGACTCACCAGCAACGCCAGTTGATAAGAGAGTAGCTAGTGGCTAATGTCAGCAGAAGACTCATGTCTGGAGAACCTGACACTAGAGGAATAACAATTCCAACACAAGGAAAGGTAAGTGAAGTCAGTAGTTAGAATGAAATAAAGTCTTGTTTAAAGTAACATCATAAGATACTGTCCAATGGCTAGCCATTATCACTACTGCCAGTACCTGACAGTCAAGTCAGAAGATACTGTCCAATGGTTAGCCATTATCACTACTGCCAGTACCTGACAGTCAAGTCAGAAGATACTGTCCAATGGTTAGCCATTATCAATACTTCCAGTACCTGACAGTCAAGATACTGTCCAATGGTTAGCCATTATCAATACTGCCAGTACCTGACAGTCAAGATACTGTCCAATGGTTAGCCACTATCACTACTGCCAGTACCTGACAGTCAAGTCATCAGAAGTGCGAGATGCTTGCAGGAAAACACTCCATCACAGGACCCAGAGTTCAGTAAGGGAAGTCGTGAGTATGGGAAACAGTAGTTTGGGAATGGCAGCTACTAAAGGCTTAACTGCATAGACACGCAGACCTCACTCGATTCTTCAGGCTCGATTCTTCAGACAAGCTTACTCGATTCTTCAGACAAGCAGACCTTACTCGATTCTTCAGACAAGCAGACCTCACTCGATTCTTCAGGCAAGCAGACCTTACTCGATTCTTCAGGCAAGCAGACCTTACTCGATTCTTCAGGCAAGCAGACCTTACTTGATCCTTCAGGCAAGCAGAACTTATTCGATTCATAGGCAAGCAGACCTTACTTGATCCTTCAGGCAAGCAGATCTTACTCGATTCTTCAGACAAGCAGACCTTACTCGATTCTTCAGACAAGCAGACCTCACTCGATTCTTCAGGCAAGCAGACCTTACTCGATTCTTCAGACAAGCAGACCTTACTCGATTCTTCAGGCAAGCAGACCTCACTCGATTTATAGGCAAGCAGACCTCACTCGATTCTTCAGGCAAGCAGACCTTACTCAATTCTTCAGACAAGCAGATCTTACTCGATTCTTCAGACAAGCAGACCTTACTCGATTCATAGGCAAGCAGACCTTACTCGATTCTTCAGACAAGCAGATCTTACTCGATTCTTCAGACAAGCAGATCTTACTCGATTCTTCAGGCAAGCAGATCTTACCCGATTCTTCAGGCAAGCAGACCTTACTCGATTCTTCAAACAAGCAGACCTCACTCGATTCTTCAGACAAGCAGACCTTACTCAATTCATAGGCAAGCAGATCTTACTCAATTCTTCAGGCAAGCAGATCTTACTTGATTCTTCAGACAAGCATGGACCTCACTCGATTCTTCAGGCAAGAAGACCTTACTCGATTCATAGGCAAGCAGATCTTACTCGATTCTTCAGACAAGCAGACCTCACTCGATTCTTCAGGCAAGCAGACCTTACTCGATTCTTCAGACAAGCAGACCTTACTCGATTCATAGGCAAGCAGATCTTACTCGATTCTTCAGGCAAGAAGACCTTACTCGATTCATAGGCAAGCAGATCTTACTCGATTCTTCAGACAAGCAGACCTCACTCGATTCTTCAGGCAAGCAGACCACACTCAATTCATCAGGCAAGCAGACCTCACTCGATTCTTCAGACAAGCAGACCTCACTCGATTCTTAAGACAAGCAGATCTTACTCGATTCTTCAGGCTAGCAGACCTTACTCGATTCTTCAGGCTAGCAGATCTTACTCGATTCTTCAGGCTAGCAGATCTTACTCGATTCTTCAGACAAGCAGATCTTACTCGATTCTTCAGACAAGCAGACCTTACTCGATTCTTCAGACAAGTAGATCTTACTCGATTCTTCAGACAAGCAGATCTTACTCGATTCTTCAGACAAGCAGACCTTACTCGATTCTTCAGACAAGCAGACCTTACTCGATTCTTCAGACAAGCAGACCTTACTCGATTCTTCAGACAAGCAGACCTTACTCGATTCTTTAGGCAAGCAGACCTTACTCGATTCTTCAGACAAGCAGACCTTACTCGATTCTTCAGACAAGCAGACCTTACTCGATTCTTCAGACAAGCAGACCTTACTCGATTCTTCAGGCAAGCAGACCTTACTCGATTCTTCAAACAAGCATATCTTACTCGATTCTTCAGGCAAGCAGATCTTACTCGATTCTTCAAACAAGCAGACCTCACTCGATTCTTCAAACAAGCAGATCTCACTCGATTCTTCAGACAAGCAGACCTCACTCGATTCTTCAAACAAGCAGATCTTACTCGATTCTTCAGACAAGCAGACCTTACTCGATTCTTCAGACAAGCAGATCTTACTCGATTCTTCAGACAAGCAGATCTTACTCGATTCTTCAGACAAGCAGACCTCACTCGATTCTTCAGACAAGCAGACCTTACTCGATTCTTCAGACAAGCAGACCTTACTCGATTTTTCAGACTAGCAGATCTTACTCGATTCCTCAGACAAGCAGACCTCACTCGATTCCTCAGACAAGCAGACCTTACTCGATTCCTCAGACAAGCAGACCTTACTCGATTTTTCAGGCAAGCAGACCTCACTCGATTCTTCAGACAAGCAGACCTTACTCGATTTTTCAGGCAAGCAGACCTCACTCGATTCTTCAGACAAGCAGACCTTACTCGATTTTTCAGGCAAGCAGACCTCACTCGATTCTTCAGACAAGCAGACCTCACTCGATTCTTCAGACAAGCAGACCTTACTCGATTCTTCAGACAAGCAGACCTCACTCGATTCTTCAGACAAGCAGACCTCACTCGATTCTTCAGACAAGCAGACCTTACTCGATTCCTCAGACAAGCAGACCTTACTCGATTCTTCAGACAAGCAGACCTCACTCGATTCTTCAGACAAGTAGACCTTACTCGATTTTTCAGGCAAGCAGACCTCACTCGATTCTTCAGACAAGCAGACCTCACTCGATTTTTCAGGCAAGCAGACCTTACTCGATTCTTCAGACAAGCAGATCTTACTCGATTCTTCAGACAAGCAGACCTCACTCGATTTTTCAGGCAAGCAGATCTTACTCGATTCCTCAGACAAGCAGACCTTACTCGATTCTTCAAACAAGCAGACCTTACTCGATTCTTCAGACAAGCAGACCTCACTCGATTTTTCAGACAAGCAGACTTTACTCGATTCCTCAGACAAGCAGACCTTACTCGATTCTTCAGACAAGCAGACCTTACTCGATTCTTCAGACAAGCAGACCTCACTCGATTCTTCAGACAAGCAGACCTCACTCGATTCTTCAGACAAGCAGACCTTACTCGATTCTTCAGACAAGCAGACCTTACTCGATTTTTCAGGCAAGCAGACCTCACTCGATTCTTCAGACAAGCAGACCTTACTCGATTTTTCAGGCAAGCAGACCTCACTCGATTCTTCAGGCAAGCAGATCTTACTCGATTCTTCAGGTAAGCAGACCTTACTCGATTCTTCAGACAAGCAGACCTCACTCGATTCTTCAGGTAAGCAGACCTTACTCGATTCTTCAGGCAAGCAGACCTTACTCGATTCTTCAGACAAGCAGACCTTACTCGATTCGTCGACAAGCAGACCGCACTCGATTCTCAGACAGCAGATCTTACTCGATTCTTCAGACAAGCAGACCCACTCGGTCCTCAGACAAGCCAGACCTTACGCGATTCTTCAGGACAGCAACTTACTCATTTTTTCAGACTAGCAGACTTACTTACTCGCTTCCTCAGACAAGCAGACCTCCTCGATTCCGTCATACAAGCAGACCTCTCGATTCGCTCAACAAGCATACCTACTACTTACTTTCGATGTTTCAGTCAAGCAGACCTCACTCGATTCTTCAGACAAGCAGACCTTACTCGATTTTTCAGGCAAGCAGACCTCACTCGATTCTTCAGACAAGCAGACCTTACTCGATTTTCCAGGCAAGCAGACCTCACTCGATTTTTCAGGCAAGCAGACCTTACTCGATTCCTCAGACAAGCAGACCTTACTCGATTTTTCAGGCAAGCAGACCTCACTCGATTCTTCAGACAAGCAGACCTTACTCGATTCTTCAGGCAAGCAGACCTCACTCGATTCTTCAGACAAGCAGACCTTACTCGATTTTTCAGGCAAGCAGACCTCACTCGATTCTTCAGGCAAGCAGACCTCACTCGATTCCTCAGACAAGCAGACCTCACTCGATTTTTCAGGCAAGCAGACCTCACTCAATTCCTCAGACAAGCAGACCTTACTCGATTCTTCAGACTAGCAGATCTTACTCAATTCTTCAGACAAGCAGATCTTACTCGATTCTTCAGACAAGCAGATCTTACTCGATTCTTCAGACAAGCAGACCTCACTCGATTCTTCAGGCAAGCAGACCTCACTCGATTCCTCAGACAAGCAGACCTCACTCGATTTTTCAGACAAGCAGACCTCACTCGATTCCTCAGACAAGCAGACCTTACTCGATTCTTCAGACTAGCAGATCTTACTCAATTCTTCAGACAAGCAGATCTTACTCGATTCTTAAGACAAGCAGATCTTACTCGATTCTTCAGACAAGCAGATCTTACTCAATTCTTCAGACAAGCAGATCTTACTCAATTCTTCAGACAAGCAGATCTTACTCGATTCTTCAGACTAGCAGATCTTACTCAATTCTTAAGACAAGCAGATCTTACTCAATTCTTCAGACCAGCAGATCTTACTTGATTCTTCAGACAAGCAGATCTTACTGGATTCTTCAGACAAGCAGATCTTACTCGATTCTTCAGGCTAGCAGCTCTTATTCGATTCTTCAGGTAAGCAGATTTTGCTCAATTCTTCTGACAAGCAGATTTTGCTCAATTCTTCAGACAACAACAGATTATACTCGATTCATAGGCAAGCAGATCTTACTCGATTTTTCAGGCAAGCAGACCTTACTTCGATTCTTCAGACAAGCAGATCTTACTCGATTCTTCAGACAAGCAGACCTTACTCGATTCTTCAGGCAACCTTTGCCAAATTTGACCAGTGTCATAGAGGCTCCACAGTGATGGTGCTATTGATGATATAGCTATTGACCAGCTTCAGTAGTGAAATAATACGTCTTGCTGAGACTTTTTAATGTGCTTTAGTTTTTTTGGTTGTTTTTTTTTTTTTTACAGAGATTGACATTAAAACATTCCTAAAGCACTATAGATTGAACTTCCCCAAAGCACAGGCAAAAATGCATATATTAGTAGCTTCCACATTTTACAAATTAATTTATTATAATTAGAATTTTATTTTGTACTTTTAGTACTACATACAATGTGTTATGATTGCTATTGACCAAAATATTAATCCCAGAATGTGATGTTTCAGATTATTATTATATTATGCCTTAATTGATCAACAATGCACCTTTGGGTTCACTTGCACATTTATCTACCTACACTGAAGTTCCATACCAGCCAATGGGCTACAACTCCTTGGGCAGCTGTTTAGTAACAATGATTACCACTTTGCAACATTTTATTGAGATTCAGTCCTCAATACTCGATTCAAGCAATCCAGTAACTCTTCACTTCACTTCTATATCTAACAATTATTTAGTACTCTTATTGGCGAGCGAGCGAATCGAGCGAGACACTATCAGGGGTAACTCAATCGAGATTTTGCTATATTTATTTATTTATCTGTTTGTGGGGTACGTGAGACCTGTTTTCGCCCGGGCTTCTAATTACGTAAGTTAGGTAAAGCGTTCACAGTTTCAGTATTTTTCAATTAACGAGCGCGGAGAATCCTGCTGCAGACGCAACTTTGTTTCAACCAAAACGTTTACAGCTACTCTCTTCTTGAAACAATTGTGAAGTCTTTGTCAAGCTGCGCTTCATTGCCACTGCTTTCGTAGTTTATTCAGGTAATTCTGTTAGTTTAGTCTGGGATCAGAGACTTTAGATTCTCTGATGCTAACTGAGAATGGAAAGGGTTACACTGTGCACTACAGTTAGATGTAATTTCTGTCCTCTTTTTCTGTAAAAAGAGTCTGCTCGCTCGCCATGCATTTGCGCTATTCGAGCGCACCACTAGTCATATATATAATCCTTATTTAATTGTCATGTATTTTGTATTATCTATTTGTACTATATTAAACGGTGGACTACAATTATCCTGGACAAGACAATAATTTGTATTGCATTCAAATTCCTCTACTAGTAGACTAACCCCTTCAATATATCTTAATAAAGTTTTCTCTAATGTCACAGTGTCCACTGCAGGAATTACAGCTCCAAACTAGCTTTGTATACTGTAATAGCAATAAGCTGGAATATATTCTTTAAGCTGGAGTACATTGTTCTTTTTTTCTGTCATTATATCCCACTCGTGCCTATTGTAAGCTAGAGTTATCTCTAGTCTTTATATCACACTCATGTCTGTCATAAGCTAGAGTATATCTCTACTCTTTATATCACACTTGTGTCTGTCATAAGCTAGAGTATATCTCTAGTCTTTATATCACACTTGTGTCTGTCATAAGCTAGAGTATATCTCTAGTCTTTATATCACACTTGTGTCTGTCATAAGCTATAGTATATCTCTAGTCTTTATATCACACTTGTGTCTGTCATAAGCTAGAGTATATCTCTAGTCTTTATATCACACTTGTGTCTGTCATAAGCTAGAGTATATCTCTAGTCTATATATCACACTCATGTCTGTCATTAGCTAGAGTATATCTCTAGTCTTTATATCACACTTGTGTCTGTCATAAGCTAAAGTATATCTCTAGTCTTTATATCACACTTGTGTCTGTCATAAGCTAGAGTATATCTCAGTCTTTATATCACACTTGTGTCTGTCATACACTGTAAAAAAAGTGGTGGCCATATCCCACCAAACATGTTTCCCACCTTAGGTGTGATGTCACACCATGATGCTGGTGGTGGGACACTCCCACTCTATGGTGGGATTGTCCCACTTGACATCAGTGTGATGTCACACCATTATGAAGTTGGTGGGACAATCCCACCATAACATTGTGGGAGTGTCCCACTTGATGCAAGTATGGTGAATAATCATGAAAATGGTTCAAATATTAATTGTATAGCTATATACTGTACAGGAATTCTGGTAGGTGCTCAGATCTGCGCCAGTATGGCTAATTGTATATGAGTATTGTTAGCTATGTCTTTCAGCAGACCTGTCCCCAGCCAGTACTTGTGATATTCAGCCACCAGGGAGTACTCCAATTATAACTCACTAGTGTGGATAACTTTTGCGGTGAAGTACTTATTATTTTTATTTATGAACTCCTCCAAGTTTTAGAGCCACTGCGCGAACCGTTTCCGAGATAATACACAGAAAGGGCGTGCCGCGTTAATTCCGTATTCAACCGCAATCCGTATACTATTGCTTATTACACCACGCGTAATCCGCCGAGCACAACGAAAGCTCTACTACTGTCTTCTCTTAGTCTTCTTGTCTACTGTGCAAAGGTGAGTGAGCCTGTCTGTAGTTCTATGTTGGTAGTGATAGGCTATCTTGTTACGGAAACAGCTTTTAGAAAGGGCAGGAAGTCTTTCCTATTTCGGGGTTGTTGCTGGTAGCCATTTTCGCTGTATTTTTATTTCTTTTCTTTTAGCTTGAGAATATTGGTGGTGCTGCTACCTGCTTATCTAGTGAGGTACCATGGAAGTAGGAATTATAAAGAAAAGATAAAGGTAAGTAAGTCTGTTGTTAATCCAAGCAGTAATTTTAAGTGTTCATTGAAGTTTGTATACCTATGCACTTACAAGTATTTCTAGTGCATGCACGCACATACTATTATTTCTAATCTGTGCATGCACAAACTTGTATTTCTAGTGCATGCACTCACGTACTGGTATTTCTAGTGCGTTCA
>WLWD01003270.1_pt1 | contig 9997 bp, 3 predicted proteins | sample 6712731 | NCBI WGS metagenome assembly WLWD01 (sample SAMN12718690, study PRJNA576275) | sponge metagenome | isolation source: marine sponge | host: Mycale hentscheli | place: New Zealand: South Island, Marlborough, Capsize Point | collected 2014-11-01
AAAAAAGTGTCTGGACAAGTAGTATCCTACACTAATTGTCTCCCAGCTCCATGGCTCTAAAGTCATGCCATCTGTTTTTTTTTTACCATCATCTGGAGAGGCAAGGAGGTTCCAATCTGGAGGGAATTTTAGCTGCTGACAGGGTGATGCCAATTCAGTTCATAGTTTCAACATTATTATGACTACACAGCTAAACCTTAACAGATTAGCTCTATAAGGTTAAGTGCTTTACAAACTATAGGATTGTTTTTTAAGTAACTGTAACTATAACAACAGTCCGCGCCTTCTGAGGGCGCTTTGTATGGGGGTCTCGCCCCCCCGCCACCTTGCCGATGGAATTTGCTGGGGCGCGGGGGAGAAAGAGACCAGAGAAGCGTACGCTAAGGTTAGATAGCAGAGAGTTTATTTCATGGTGAGTAAAACTGCGTGTACGCTAGCTCTTATGAGACTAGTGACTGACTGTATGGAAATGCTTTTTATATGTTGGGTTGGGTACTTAGTTGTATCATTATAATAAGATTTGGTGATTCCGGTCACCAAATACTTTAACCTGAGCTTTCTTTTGGTGTTGGTAATGTAGCTGAGATTAGTTTGTTTAATTTGCTAGTTGCACGTGTATGGTCTCGTTTATAGTAGAACTAAGGATCCTAAATAACATAATCTATTTTACATTTCTAACAGAGTTTTTTTTTTTTTTTAATGATCACGTACTGAATAGTGGGGGTAGTATTTTAGTTTTGCTTCTGTTCAGGGTTGTAAAGCCTGAATATGCCGCTACTTAGAAACTATGCTAAATAGATCAGTTCAGAATCGATATACTAATCATTTAACATTTATCCTTAAGTAGGAAGAAGCAAGCAGAGTAGTATGAGAAATAAGTATGATACAGCAACTAACTGAATAAAATACTGTGGATACAGAATATATGAGAGATGCAAGGGCCTCCAATAAATGGCCTTACAACAAGGTGTGTTGACATAGGAGTCATAATGTTACAGATATGTGTGTTTGTGTGGGTAAATGTTATATGAACTAAGTAATTTAGGTAGGGTGGCGTTGCTTGAAATGTTATGAAAGAGATGGTGGGTAGAGTGTACAGGTGATTAGTGGCTAATTGGTACAAATTAGCTAACTGTAATAGAAGCTTTGATATAATCAAGTTCACAACAAATTTGATGATGTACTTTATACTGTGAAGCCTGTTAAACAACAGTAATAAGAACAACTATTCTTTTATTATTATTTTTTTTTTTGCCAAAGAACAAGATGTTCTTATTCTACCTTGAGTCTGCTACAAGTAAAGAAAGAAAAAAGAAGAAAAACCTCTTGCAAGTTGCTGTAAGTATGGGAGCCTGTATTATAGACTTCTGGAATTTTTTTATTTTCCGATTTCATATTACATAACTTGAAATGTTTACTTTATTACTTTTATAATGCTGGTAAATGTTTATTAAAAATTATTTAACTATATAGTTGACTGACATCAGGTGAAAATGTAAAGACTGCAGTAGTTTGAACAGGTGTTCATGCATTGATTATATATAGGGGTACAAATTTAACTTGTGTAGTCTCATTTCTTGTATTTTTCACAAGTTGTAACCACTCACCTTCTTTTTGAGGCCTGAGATTGAATACCAAAGCCTCTGTAACTAATGTAATTTTTCACATGTCTTTATTAGTGAAACAGATGTTTTATAGCTGGCTTGTTGGTGTACTATATTATGGTGTAAATTGAAACAAGTTTTTTTTTATGTTTATCTTTGATACAAATTGGCATCATCATCATTTTAAGTTATCTTTCTATCATACTCACTTGCCACTGTATATTAGCAGTTAGAAACCACAATCTCATTATGACTGAGAATAGAGCCACACAAACTACACAAACTACATTTCTTATTTCTCATCAACTATATTGGAAAATGTGACCAGGGAGGAAGGTCATTATTCATTATTTAATATAGTTGACTTCTATAAGAAAAAAATGTATTGCATATAGCAAGTATGAGGTAGTAGTGGGTGTGACCTGCATAATAAATTTTGAAGCAGTGGCTGCATCACCCAGGCAGATGTTGTTGAGAAACAAGGTATTTAGTTGGTTTGGACATTTATTCTATAAATTGAGGAGGCTGTTAGCTACCATGTTATGTTTGATTTTTGGTTCACACCTTCAAAAGAGACTGAGCTGATATCTATCTTTTTGCATTGGTTGCAGTGTGTACATGTGTTGCAAAGTTCAGTGAGCTTTATGTATGTGGTTGTGTGTGGTTGTGTGTGGTTAGACCTGGTGGTTGTACCTGGAAAACCTGAGCAGCTGTAATTGAGTTCAGTCAAGTTGCTGTAACTACATTTTCTCCACATACACACATTTCATTGAAGTGAGATGTGACAGGTGTACTCAGGTATGTGTATGGGATAAAATTTATTTGAGGCTATTTTGTATGCACAAATATGATCTGCAACCAGCATGACCCATAAAAGTTTAAATTTCAGTCTGCTATCAAAATGTATTTAATTACAATTATGATCTAAGGACAGTGTGTGTGTGTGTGTGTGTGTGTGTTAGGATGATGAGGATATTGCAGTATGCATGGGTTGTGTTGATCAGCCAATAATGATGGTTACTTCAAGTGTTAGTAAAGTTCCTTTTGTTGAAATTTGTGCTAGATAACGAAAGCAAAATTGAATTTTAATAATTCAGATTTTTTAATATGCCAGGTGAATATTTTTTAAGCCTTTGCTACAGGTCTATATACTATTCCAGTTAACCTCCAATTGCATCAGATTGAATGCAATTGGAGCCAAGAAAAAAATTACAAGAGAAAAAAATTGATAGTAACTATATTTAGTTATAATGCATTATCATTATATTGCTAGCCATGGTTGTATTACCTGTGTTTATCAAAACAAAAAAATTGTTACTAGGGATTGTATAAACTAATTTTTCAGTTTTCCAAGTTTCATCCTGCTCATTGTTATGATCATTTATGAGGACCATTATGTTACTGTATTACTATTGCATAGTTGTCTTGTCTCCAGTTATGCAATGGTTTGTTGATATACGGTTGGTGAGTAAAGATGCACATGACACGTATGTCAGAATTACTGGACAACCGTATGCTATGGGGAAGATGGACCAGATTTTGGGGATTAAAGTTTATCTTTTTTTTTTTAAGGAGGTGGCATAGGGTATGTGTTTGCACACACTCATGCTAGTGACTACTTGTAAGCCCTATAAGTAAAAGTAAGCCTCAATTTTTAAACGTATGTTGTCCCTTTGTTTGGTTAGTTATGTTTGAGATGATTGGAATATTTATGATGATGACCAGTACAGATAGATGGAAGTGATAAAAGCGTAAACCACTGCCTTCAATCTCTCTAGTAGAAAGGCTTGGAAAGTCCAACACAAATTTTTTCGAGTCCTTCACCTGTACCATATCAATAATGACTTTTAATTCAACTAACAACCTATAAATCCTTTATCATTTTAAGGTCATAGAACATAGTGTGTCTCCTGTCTATTCCCTCCCCTCTCTCTCTTCTCTCCCACACACACAGCATCATCTGGAAGGTCACACTGATGTCATGTAAATCAGTTATGCAACATCCACTGGTGTTAAATTACTTATTTCTTGTCTGCTCCTCTCCCCCCCCTTCAAGCCTTGAGGATATGTGATGATAGCCATTAGGAGTACCTGAGTTTCTGGTTAGCATTGAGTGTGAGAGTCTCTGCATGTTTACCTACTTCTCTTATGAAGACAACATTACATTTGATACCTGATTAAGAATAGCCAAATAAATCATTCTTCTTATGGCCTTAGAAATGATTTTGTAGTAGCTAGCTATAGTCTGTCCAAGTTGAGTTGGCCAGAAAAAACCTTGAATAACTTTTGAACGGAAGCAGCTACGTATCCGGAGTTGCACCATTAGAAAGCTCGTGCCAAAGCAGTTAAAAATATTCCTCAGTATACTCCAAAACCAGAGAGAAATTGCCATTCCAAAACTCAAACAAAAGTCTATGGGAATAGAAAACAACAACAACAGGTTTCCCGCTCAAAACGTGCCCGCTTTTGTACAGCTCAATTGGTCACGTGGACTGTCTTCATTTAAGAATTTTGTAAACAATGAGCGGTTTCTTCTCAGATAGCTGTGTTTCTAGCTTTGTATCATGATTAGCTTAGGTTGCGAGTGTGGAAACAGGATAGTCGGAGTGTCCTGTTGTCGCAGAGGGTACAGGACCACCTGATAGAATGTTGGTAAGATTATTTGTCTACCTGTTCAATAACAAATGCCGTATAGCCAATATTTTTCAGAGTGATATAGCTATCATTTAGCTAGCAACTTGTAATATAGCCACACTTAAGCTTTGTGCAGTTAAATTTAAATTGTGTGCTTATCAAAACTGTGTTTATTCCAATTTATTTTTCTTCACTACTAGATGCCGTTTATTGTAAGGATTAGGAACAATTCAGGCTGCACTCCACCTTAACTCAGATCATAACTATATTTTGTATAATATGTGTACTACTTAAATCTGTCATCTCATAAATTTTCATATAATTTTATTTAACAAGAAAGTCTAATAACTTTAGCTACAAGTTAACAGTGCTGTAGCTACTGCTGAATCCTGTGAATATCAAAATATTTCTTGGGACACAGTAGGTAGAGTTGACTGCTTTTAATCTTGTCTCTTTAGAAGAATGCCTCACCAGTCTGTGTTTTCCATCTGCTGTACATTATCTGCGCATAAGAAACATAAATATAGTTGAAAACAGACGAGATGAGGTGTACAGTGCCCGAAAAACTCCACAAACTTCACTAAATTTCTTTCTTACAATAGTTAGAGTAGCGATGAGGGTTCACACCTTTGGTACTTCATTCATGTATAAGGTTTGCTCATTTTTATTTGTCACTATGCTCACTGTTAGTTGTTGAATTACCATTTGTGATGTAGGGGTCTAATTCAGTGTAGATGTAAACAATGGATGTCACGTCTCATTCTGTTGTCATGTGCTTCTCCTATCGGGTAAGAAGCTACTTACTGGCTTTATGGATATGTATTTGTAGGGCAGGTCTTATGGGAGTAAAAGTTTTGGTGATGACGTTATTAGCTTGTGTAAGTGTTTTGGCATAGACTTTTCTATTCATAACGTTTACTTTATATTTTGTCGTTTCATGTAAAAAGTGTAGAGATTTGTGTGTTTGTGTAGCATACACAAGTCATCAGTATGTTTATCAAGTTCTATAGAATATTTTATCCAATGACCAATTTAGTTTAAGCTTGTAAGATAGTTCTTTATCTTAATCATGCTGACTGTCCAAATCTTAATCCTAATGTCATTTTTCCTACTAGTTGTCATATTGCAGTCCTGGCGATTGTCCTTAATCTTTACCTGCTAACTATCATCTGTCTTAAACCTACTCTTTGTCTTATTTTCCTATACCTTAATCCTGGTGATTGTTTTCTATTTCTTGGTTAGTAAAGTATGTGTGATCTCTAGGTTGGTAAAGATATGTGATTTCTTGGTTGGTAAAGATGTGTGATCTCTTGGTTGGTAAAGATGTGTGATCTCTTGGTTGGTAAAGATGTGTGATCTCTAGGTTGGTAAAGATGTGTGATCTCTAGGTTGGTAAAGATGTGTGATCTCTAGGTTGGTAAAGATGTGTGATCTCTAGGTTGGTAAAGATGTGTGATCTCTTGGTTGGTAAAGATCTATGATCTCTTGATTGGTAAAGTATGTGTGATCTCTTGGTTGGTAAAGCATGTGTGATATCTTGATTGGTTAAGTATCTGTGATCTCTTGGTATGTAAAGATCTGGATCTGCGATCTCTTGGTTGGTAAAGTATGTGTGATCTCTTGGTTGGTAAAGTATGTGTGATTTCTTGGTTGGTAAAGATCTGTGATCTCTTGGTAGGCAAAGTATGTGTGCTCTCTTAGTTTGTAAAGTATTTGTGATCTCTTGATTGGTAAAGTATGTATGATCTCTTGGTATTTGAAGATCTGTGATCTCTTTGTTGGTAAAGTATCTGTGATCTCTTGGTATGTAAAGATCTGTGATCTCTTGGTTAATAAAGATCTGTGATCTCTTGGTTGGTAAAGTATGTGCAATCTCTTGGTTAGTTAAATATAAATGCTCTCTTGGTTGGTAAACCTGTCATTTCTTTGGTGGTAAAGATTTGTGATCTCTTGGTTTGTAAAGTAAGTGTGATCTCTTGTTTGGTAAAGTATGGGCGATCTCTTGATTGGTAAAGAATGTGCGATCTCTTGGTTTGTAAAGTATGTGCGATCTCTTGGTTGGTAAAGATGTGAGATCTCTTGGTTGGTAAAGTATGTGCGATCTCTTGGTTGGTAAAGTATGTGCGATCTCTTGGTTTGTAAAGTATGTGCGATCTCTTGATTGGTAAAGTATGTGCGATCTCTTGGTTTGTAAAGATCTGTTTCTTGGTTGGTAAAGATCTGTGATCTCTTGGTAGGCAAAGTATGTGTGATCTCTTAGTTTGTAAAGATCTGTGATCAGTATGTGTGATCTCTTAGTTTGTAAAGATCTGTGATCTCTTGGTATGTAATGATCTGTGATCTCTTGGTTAATAAAGATCTGTGATCTCTTGGTTGGTAAAGTATGTGCAATCTCTTGGTTAGTTAAATATATTATACGCTCTCTTGGTTGGTAAATCTGTGATTTCTTTGGTGGTAAAGATTTGTGATCTCTTGGTTGGTAAAGTATGGGCGATCTATTGGTTGGTAAAGTATGTGCAATCTCTTGGTTGGTAAAGTATGTGCGATCTATTGGTTGGTAAAGTATGTGCGATTTCTTGGTTGGTAAAGATGTGTGATCTCTTGGTTGGTAAAGTATGTGTGTTCTCTTGATTGGTAAATAATGTGATCTCTTGGTATTTAAAGATCTGTGATCTCTTGGTATGTAAAGATCTGTGATCTCTTAGTTAATAAAGATCTACGATCTCTTGGTTGGTAAAGTATGTGTGATCTCTTGGTTGATAAAGTATGTGCGATCTCTTGGTTGGTAAAGATGTGTGATCTCTTGGTTGGTAAAGTATGTGCGATCTCTTGGTTGGTAAAGATCTGTCTCTTGGTTGGTAAAGATCTGTGATCTCTTGGTAGGCAAAGTATGTGTGATTTCTTAGTTTGTAAAGATCTGTGATCTCTTGGTTAATAAAGATCTGTGATCTCTTGATTGGTAAAGTATGTGCAATCTCTTGGTTAGTTAAATATATTATATGCTCTCTTGGTTGGTAAATCTCTGATTTCTTTGGTGGTAAAGATTTGTGATCTCTTGGTTGGTAAAGTATGGGCGATCTATTGGTTGGTAAAGTATGTGCGATCTCTTGGTTGGTAAAGTATGTGCGATCTCTTTGTTTGTAAAGTATGTGTGATCTCTTGGTTGGTAAAGTATGTGCGATCTCTTTGTTTGTAAAGTATGTGCGATCTCTTGATTGGTAAAGTATGTGCGATCTCTTGGTTGGTACAGTATGTGTGATCTCTTGATTGGTAAAGTATCTGTGATCTCTTAATATGTAAAGATCTGTGATCTCTTGATTGATAAAGATCTGCGATCTCTTGGTTGGTAAAGTATGTGCGATCTCTTGGTTGGTAAAGATCTGTGATTTCTTGGTAGGCAAAGTATGTGTGATTTCTTAGTTTGTAAAGATCTGTGATCTCTTGGTTAATAAAGATCTGTGATCTCTTGGTTGGTAAAGTATGGGCGATCTATTGGTTGGTAAAGTATGTGCGATTTCTTGGTTGGTAAAGAATCTGTGATCTCTTGATTGGTAAATAATCTGTGATGTCTTGGTATTTAAAGATCTGTGATCTCTTGGTTAATAAAGATCTGCGATCTCTTGGTTAATAAAGATCTGCGATCTCTTGGTTGGTAAAGAATGTGTGATCTCTTGGTTGGTAAAGTATGTGCGATCTCTTGGTTGGTAAAGTATGTGCGATCTCTTGGTTGGTAAAGTATGTGCGATCTCTTGGTTGGTAAAGTATGTGCGATCTCTTGATTGGTAAAGTATGTGCGATCTCTTGGTTGGTAAAGTATGTGCGATCTCTTAGTTGGTAAAGTATGTGCGATCTCTTGGTTTGTAAAGTATGTGCGATCTCTTGATTGGTAAAGTATGTGCGATCTCTTGGTTTGTAAAGATCTGTTTCTTGGTTGGTAAAGATCTGTGATCTCTTGGTAGGCAAAGTATGTGTGATCTCTTAGTTTGTAAAGATCTGTGATCTCTTGGTATGTAAAGATCTGTGATCTCTTGGTTAATAAAGATCTGTGATCTCTTGGTTGGTAAAGTATGTGCAATCTCTTGGTTAGTTAAATATATTATACGCTCTCTTGGTTGGTAAATCTGTGATTTCTTTGGTGGTAAAGATTTGCGATATCTTGGTTGGTAAATATGTGCGATCTATTGGTTGGTACAGTATGTGTGATCTCTTGGTTGGTAAAGTATGTGCGATCTCTTGGTTAGTAAAGATGTGTGATCTATTGGTTGGTAAAGTATGTGTGATCTCTTGGTTGGTAAAGTATGTGTGATCTCTTGGTTGGTAAAGATGTGCGATCTCTTGGTTGGTAAAGTATGTGTGATCTCTTGGTTGGTAAAGATGTGTGATCTATTGGTTGGTAAAGTATGTGTGATCTCTTGGTTGGTAAAGATGTGTGATCTATTGGTTGGTAAAGTATGTGTGATCTCTTGGTTGGTAAAGATGTGTGATCTATTGCTTGGTAAAGTATGTGTGATCTCTTGGTTGGTAAAGTATGTGTGATCTCTTGATTGGTAAAGAATCTGTGATCTCTTGGTATGTAAAGATCTGTGATCTCTTGGTATGTAAAGATCTATGATCTCTTGATTGGTAAAGTATGTGTGATCTCTTGGTTGGTAAAGTATGTGCGATCTCTTGGTTGGTAAAGTATGTGTGATCTCTTGATTGGTAAAGAATCTGTGATCTCTTGGTATGTAAAGATCTGTGATCTCTTGGTATTTAAAGATCTGTGATCTCTTGGTTAATAAAGATCTGCAATCTCTTGGTTGGTAAAGTATGTGTGATCTCTTGGTTGGTAAAGTATCTGTGATCTCTTGGTATTTAAAGATCTGTGATCTCTTGGTTAATAAAGATCTGCAATCTCTTGGTTGGTAAATATCTGTGATATCTTGGTTGGTAAAGTTTGTGCAATCTCTTGGTTGGTAAAGATACTGAATAATGCATGAAAGTAAGTACTGTTAGCAAATAGTAAAGCTAATAGTCTTCTGTAGAAGTGTTTTGGAATGTTGTATGGGATGTAACTGTGTTAAAATTTTAAAAAAATGTTATAATTATTTACTTCATTTGTACATATAGAATTGCAAAGAGTGCACCTCTGACGAAATCACCAGGGCTACAAAATTAAACAGACTCTCCGTCCCTGAGAATGGATCAACAAGTGCTCGGTGACTAAGCAAATGAACTATCCTGGACTGTTCCTAGCTACATTTGTCACAAAATGACAATCCATGTTCATAGAGCTGATTTTATTCATATTTTGTGGTGATTGTTTGAATATAATTGTAATTAAAAAAAAATTCCAACATTTATGGAGTCAGAAATCAGATATTTTGAGTACATGAAAGTAAGATAACACGTGCAGTTTCCTGACATTGTCATGTATGTAGGAAATTTGATGTTCACTTCATGAAATGAGGATTACACATGGCATTTCTGTCTCTGACATGAATACAGGAAATTTGACATTTGGTACATGAAATGAAGATGACACACGGCTTTTATTGCTTGTTACATGTATACAGGAAATGCATATGAAATTTGGTAGATGAAATTTCAGGTACCTGAAATCGGTCCTGTCAGGTACCTGAAATTGTGCTCTATCATATACCACCATGTAGCAAGAAATGTACAGGAAATTCCGGGATTTCCTGCACTTTGACACAAGCAAACTGGATGGAATTTCCTTTGCCTTTCAAGCATCTATCATGAATGAGGAAACTCCACTT
>WLWD01002821.1_pt1 | contig 9988 bp, 6 predicted proteins | sample 6712731 | NCBI WGS metagenome assembly WLWD01 (sample SAMN12718690, study PRJNA576275) | sponge metagenome | isolation source: marine sponge | host: Mycale hentscheli | place: New Zealand: South Island, Marlborough, Capsize Point | collected 2014-11-01
GTGACAGTGTACTGTCCATGAACTGGGGATGAGGAAGGAGTTGCATGGGAAGAAGTGACCGGTGTGACTCTTGCGAAAGTAGCTGGTGTGACGTGTGAGGATGCCATGGGTGTGGACAGAATAGACGAGGATGTATTGGGAAAGGAGAGATGGTTGTGTGAACTGCTGACAGCTGAAGCCACACCTCCCTGCTGCTGGTGTTGTTGCTAAAAGTTTTAATAAAAATCAAAGATTAAATAAAATGAAAAAAATTAATATAAGCTATTGTAGCTTCAATCATTCAACTTCTTCAATTTTAAACATTATCATCATCATCATCATCATCATCATCATCATCAGTCACTTTCATTCTTTCTGTTTAGGGATGCTATAATATAATGCTAAGGTACAACTAACAATGGCTTTAGGTTTTGTGCAGTTATCACTAACAAGTTTACCAGTTACAGTCTCACCACCTTAATTTCGCACTCACCACATCCGCAATATAGCGTAGCAGAGCAATGCATCCTTCCAGCCTTCTGTTGTGCTCCTGTAAGATCTCCACCCTGCCCTGCAGAGCTGTGTTGCGATGCTTCAGAGAGAGCTCTTTGTTGTCATCATTTCCATCTCCATCAGTTTGGGATTCATTCAGCATGTGACCAGCAGGAATCCTCTGATGGTGTTCCTTCATCTGCATGATGTGACGAGAGAGGCTCCTAGAATCACCAACAAAATAAAAGTACATATATTAGATAATTTTCTCGGCTTGATTATGACTAAATTGTAGTGATATAACTTCAGTCACTCACCTTACATATGTACGTAAATTGTTAATTAATGAAATATTTATGGTTCTTCATTACAAGAATTCGTACAGTGTTGTTTCTTTCAATTTGTTAATTGATGTCTCCATATCTTCTCCATGGAAATGTGGGTGACGTCCTCCCTCATCGATCGCTATAGAGCTTGTTGATGTTTTCTGACCATTAGTAGACAACCTATATTCCAGATTCATAAATATGTCAATATTATATGGAAATAATTATTTAAAGTATAACTTCTGTTACTGAACTTCAATAATTTGAACACTCTAAATTTAATAATAGCGCATGTGTGTATGTGGGGTCACCCTCTGATGTGAAGGAAGACTTTAGTTCTTTTGCTAGCTATGTCCCAGACCAGCAGCTTAGACTTTAAATAAAAACTTAACTTTTTAAGGTAATTAGTTAAGCCTATGTGTACCTGTGGTACAGGCCACGCTACGGACTCCGGTGGTGTACTACCTACAAGGATTCTGCTAGCCTGAGGTCATTACTACAGTTAAGGCAGCAGTTTCTCTTGTCCTCACGTTATCGGTCTTACAATGTAGATATGAAGAATTGCATGACCATGCCCCTCATTAGTGCTAAAAACACATTTTCTGTTGTTCAGATATCTGAACATTTAAGTAACATTTATAAACTGGAGTCCTATTGTACTGAAAGAGTTATATGAGTTAATTAATCATTTGTTCAATCGACTCCAAACCACTCACTGTTTCCTGTCAGTGTTACTGTGAAAAGATCTCCTGTTGCTGACTGGAGCATCCTCTCTGTTGCTACCAGGCACTCCTCCAGGCAGACCTCAGGTATTCAGTCACAGTGAACCTCCTCCCAGGTTGAATCCTTGCCTGCCAACTTGAGTGGGAGCTAACGATTCCTTCCTGGTCTTCTGTGGAATTTCCTTCTTCTTGCGTCGGAAACTCTTTTGAAATGACTTGAAAAAGTCCTTCACTTCATCAGTGTGTTTCTAAGTACAAGAAAGATAAAAGAAATAAAGAAAAAAGACAACAGCAAATAAATAAAATTAGGTTTGTCACAAAAGATGCACTTTTATAATGTTGATGGTTCTAAAAAATAATTCTAATGTGTATTGGAATGATTGTTAATGAGCTCAAGTATTTACTGCACATGCGTGTTATGGGCTCCATGTACATGTCTGATACATGTGTCGAGTATTTGCATGTCATGATTGTTATTATGTATGTTCACACATGTTACATGCAGTGTAAGACGTACTGTGGCAGTGCAGTATTCCTCCATGTAATGCTTAGCTTTGTCGTGACCCTTCACACTCTTACCCAACCAATAGCAACTGTATCACACAAACAAAACACTATCACTAGCAAATCTTTATTTACAAACAACACAAAAAAACATAAACCCATGCATAGTCTATTTTATATAAATGTTCTCACCTGACATATATCCAGATTATTACACTGAATGCAGCGATACCTGCAGGAAACAATTACATTATCAAATTCTCCCACACTAACTAATTAAAAAATAATCTACAGTGTCGTTATCTAAGATTTCTGACAAAAGTATTTGTTTGTTGTTATTATTATTTTTGTTATACTGTTTGGCCAATAACGTAAAAGTGTAATGTCAATGAGGTACATGTTATATTTATAGAAACTACCGAAGGTGAGGCCACATAAGGGATATCTTGTCTCAGTGATTTTAATAGATATCATAGTTATTGCATACCTGAAACCTTGAATAGGCGTGGTCTTACATACTGCACACTTGACCTCGTGTTGTGTGGACTCAGCTGCAGCAAGTCTGTGCACTACAGGCTGCCAGTAAAGGGGGAGGGGCTCAGATTGAAGCCATGAAATAAAACCAGGAAGTTGCAGTCTTCCTACTCCTACAAACTATACAACACACACACACACAAACACACGCACAACCATAAGATCGTACAACTGGATTGCTACTTGCAAATTTCAATTCACAGTAGTCCATTCAATGAGCAAAAGCAATAAAATCCTATTCTGCATACAGTACTTCTGTGAAGTGGCTAATATCTAGATAGTTTCTCTCTAAAGCTCCAATGAATATTAATCAAGTATTAATGTGTTATGAAAGCAGTCAACTCTTACCTTCTTGAAGCATTCTCTGGCATAGATATCTAGAGCATGCAGAGAACAGAATTGATCTTCACACACTAGCTAGGGAGTCTACAAATACATGTACGAATGCATGAGTCCACAGTAACAATATACACACACCCACATACACACACACACACACAGGCCTTCATAAAAGTAAGTACCTGTGTAATCTGCTCCAAGAAGTTTGTAAATTGCTCCAGGTCAATACTATTTCTTGTACCAGAAATGACATTGAATAAAGCTAAATAACAACAAAGTTAGTGAACTCGGATATGCACATGATACAGATGCTTCTACATCTAACACACACACACACATACGCACACACATACACACACAACTTCTGCTTGTCCTTGGAATTCCTACTTAACATGGACACAGAGGAATAGGTGGAGTCATCCAATCCCAACTTGTCCTCCATTCTCTGGTACATGTTCACAGCCAGGCACATGCACTCGTACGGAGACAGGCCATGGGAGGCGGGGTGACCGGGATGTTGCTGTGACAACTGGTGGGCAAAGTCTTCATATGCTTCCATGGCTTCACGTGTGTGGAGGAGAGACACTGAAACAGCACATGATATCATTACTACTGCGTGTGCTCAATAAAGTAATAATTTAGCTAAAGGCATAATTGCACTGTTTTTTGAAACAGTCTTTGGGCATCCTTCTAGAGCACACTCTAGAGCCGAAATGCTAGAACAATATATATGGTACTTTACTATTTATGATAGTTGTTAGATGTATTCTCTCTCTTTCAGGGTTTTTTTTAACAATAAAATTAAAAATATTTGATCGCCACTAAGAATCAAACCCAAGACTGCTTGCTTAATGCACAAGAGTTCTGCCACTGAGCTACGACAACCAGCTGGCAAACAAACACTCCAATCCTGTATTTATACTGTTAAGGGGTACTGCTATGTTAAGGCTATGTTACAGTCTCGCTCTCAACAGACCATTCTCTTTTTTCAAAGATTCGTTTTATCAGTTTAATTTTTTTTACTCTGCATATTTTTATTCATCAAATGATTACAAGTAGGCTGAGAAAGAGATTTTAATATTCATGCATATAGAAGACAAAATAAAGTTCTGAACTCCGTTCCATAGGATAGCCATTGCACGATTAAAAATCGGGAAAAAAACAATACGCCATTTAGTAAAAACGGCCTTTCCGTTCGACCCCATTACCATTTTAGAAGTAATGGGGCTATAGAGACTAGAAGAGACAAAAGAGACTGAAAGAGACTAAAGAAACTGGAAGAGACTAAAAATATGCTTAAGTTACTGATAAGACCAGAAGAGATTAGAAGAGAGACTAGAAGAAACTAAACAAAATAGAAGAGACTTAAGAGACTATTTTAAGTGCAAGATGAATCACACCATCACAAACTAACACCTTGAGATTCTGTAGTCTGGAGGATCCTAGTTGCTCAATAGCTCCCTCTCCAAGTTAAGCTTCAGCACTGACACAACACCACCTATTGCCAAGTTATAATTTATATCACCCTAGCTACTAACTTGGGAATAACTTGTCAGAACCTTCATCTCCCCGCACGTGATTAACCTGCATCTTCAGTAACCAGTGTGTGTGCATGCTCTTATGTTATGATAAGTGTATGCAGTAATTGGGAGAAGGGCTTCCGTAAATGTCATTATTAAGCTAATTTTAGAATAGAAGCGGTTACAATGCATGTCTTTCATATTTACATGTCAAAATAATAACTTATGTTCTACCTTATTGTTGGAACTCAATTCAGTGTTCAAATTTCCACCTTTAACATTTTTCACATATCACTATTTTTATAAAAATTGAAATTGAAAGCTAATAAAGTCTCGTAAGCTTAACTTGCTAGTCTACACAGTATGTAGACTCGCTTTTTACTTTCTTTCTTTTTTGGTGCTTAAACGGATCAAAAATTTCCATTTTTATGGTAGTAGTTCACACAGCCATTACCACAGGTATAAGCCTCAAAGCCACATGTAATTTGGACTGACTATGTTTTATGAAAATTAATAAACATGTATATGAAGTTTTAGATTTCTAGCTTTCACGCAATGGTACTTGTACGCAAATAAAGGAAACACACGGTGCACATTGCACTGTTCATGTGAAGATGATGTGCTGTTTCTGTACGTTCTAAGTATACAATAAACTCCAAGTCTGGGTTAGAACTGATGCAATAGGTAAGTAACGTGTGTGTGTGTGCGTGTGCGTGTGCGTGTGTGTGTGTGTGTGTGTGTAATGAGAAATGTTGTTTAGATTATTTTTAGTCATACAGGCTTCAATCCAATTTAATTTGATATCAAGTGCGACATTAAAGTGTTGACATGTGAGCATGATGGGCAAGATTTAGAGGTAAAAAATTACGAAATTTGTATCATGGAGTGAAATTAATTAAACTTTTACTTTTTCAATTAGTTCCACAGTGGATACATGTTGGGCTAGGAGCCTTACTAGTTCTGCTGAGGAGGAAGTCAAGGTGAGAATATGTTATGGGACTTCCTTACTCTCTTTTGATAATTCCACGAGTGAATTTGATGTGAGGTGTAGGTGGGGGTGCTGATATGGTAACATCTTTCCTTGACAAAATGTTTTGATTAAATCCTCATGCTCATACGTGTACGGTTCATAGTTGATTGCACACACTGGGGCATCACATATGATGATGGCATGCTGTATGCCTCGAGTGTTATCAACCACTAGCAGTTGCAAGACTTCTTCTTTTTTTTCCCTTCCTTTTGTGTGTGTATGTGTGTGTGTGTGTGTGTGCAAGTGTGTGTGTGTGTGTGTGTGTGTGTGTGTGTGTGTGTGTGAATCTGCTCTCAAGTATACCACCTATTAATTGGCGAGCGAGCGTAGCGAGCGCGGCGCGAGACCTTCCAGGGGTCACCTGCAACCTCGGGGCTGTTGTTTGTATATATGTTTGGACGTACGTATGTCATTTTGTACTTTGACCCTCGCGTTTTTGTGTCAGTTATGTGTTCGACCCCGTCCCAAATTGCACTAAACAGAATCCTCTGGTTTATCGATCAGTACCCGTATCACCCTAGAAATTGAATTGTTTACCGTTTTGAATTCTTTTGCGGGTGCAGTCAAACTTGAAAACTTAAGGGACTTCCATTTCTATTCGAGTTAGTGTCGGTGGTAAGTCAATGCGCTCTTTGTCATGGTTATAAGCCGGGCGCACGTATTTACTTGAAAAATTACATTGTCACTAGACCTACCGCGAAGGGTAATCTGTGTAGGTGCGTCCAGTTTGTGTCAAGCCATTGTGTGTTACAACCAATACTTAGCTAAAGATATCACAAAGAAACTTTTAAATAAACGTGTATGTTTTGGTGGTTTTTCCGTCAATTCAAGCAGTTGCAGAGAGTTGTTACTATGGCACTGAATCCCTTTACCGTGTATGCGAAATTAAAAAACTGGACCTTATTTTCAGTAGCTTCAGTGTTAGAAGTCAAAATCATTCATATAAAAATAGTATAGTCTTTAGGCTCGCTCGCCATTTGTGCTCAAGCACATCACTAGTTTATTTATATATATGGACGTACGTATGTCATTTTGTACTTTGATCCTCCGTATTTTTGTGTTCGCTCCGCGTTCGACCCCGTCCCAAACTTCACTAAACAGAATCATCCGGTTTAGCGACCATTACCCGTATCACCTTAGAAATTGAATTGTTTTTGGCTTTGAATTGTTTTGCGGGTGCAGTTAAAACTCAAAATCTTATGGGAGCTCCATTTCTATTCGAGTTAGTGGCGGTGGTAAGTTAATGCGCTATTTGTCACAGTTATAAGCCCTACTCAACAGTATTTACTTAAAACTGCATTGTCCACTAGACGAACCACGAAGGTAAGTCTTGCGTAGGTATGTTCAGTTGTGTGAAAGTACTGTGCGTTACAACTACTATTAAGAATATCACAAAAAAAATTTTAAATAAAGTAATTTAATTTTGTTGCTTATTTTTCAATTCAAACTGTTGCGGAAGCGGTTGCTATGACATTGAAACCCCTTTACCTCATACGTAATTTAAAAACTCGACTTTATTGGCGAGCGAGCGTAGCGAGCGAGACACTTACAGGGGTAACACAATCGAAAATCGGGGATGTTTGTTTATTTATTGGCGAGCGAGCGTAGGGAGCGAGACACTTACAGGGGTAAAAATGAAAAAATCGGGGATGTTTGTTTATTGGCGAGCGAGCGTAGCGAGCGAGACACTTACAGGGGTAACACAATCGAAAATCGGGGATGTTTGTTTATTGGCGAGCGAGCGAAGCGAGCGAGACAGTATTAGGGGTGGATAATGCAAAATCGGGTATATGTTATATATATATATGTAGGTATGTATGTATGGATTGTACGTATGCCCTTTAAACGCGCGCGCGGGGAACGTTTTTTCTTAAAAAAACACGGCTTTTTAGGCTTGACCCCAGTTTATTCTGAAACTACAGCATTAAGCAAGTCTTACTTTATACTTAATCTCCAAAGTGTGAGAAAATTCCTGCGAAAACGCTTGCTTTTCAAGAAACAAAAAGTTTATTCGATTGGTTACTATGACATTGAAAACCCTTTACCAGATTTAAATTCAAAACTTCGCCTTTTTTCCGGCTAAGTGCGGCTTGTTACTAGTTGTCAAGAGCCACCTGTAGTCAGTACTAAGAGAGCTATCACTACTTCTGAAAAGTTTATGTAAGCACATAAAGTATTAATGCTAAGGAAGCTACTACTACTGGAGGGATGCCGAGGTAAGTACGCAATTCCATATTTGTTAGCAGCTTAATATGCAAAATAACTCTGGCCTTTCTTTTTTATAGCTAAGAGCTTGTTGTCAACAGTGACTGGTAAATTCAAATAGTCAGAAGGACTCAAATTTGGTACTACAAAAGTTACCACTGCTGAAGAAAATGAGGTAAGAAAGTAATTTTGTATTTGTGTTTCTTTTGTTTTTGTAGGTGAGAGCTTGTTGTCAAGAATTCAAGGTAATTCAGATGGTCAAAGTAACTTCAATTTGATACTACAGAAGTTATCAATACTCAAGAATGATGTAAGTAGTAATTCCATATTTGTTGGCTAAAATTACAAATTATAACACTGGTTTATTTTTTATCTTAGCTGAGAGCTTGTTAAGAGTTACTGGTTATTGATATTATTAGAATGGCAGATGTTTGATACTACAAAAGTTACCATTAATAAGGTAAGACAGTGATTTTGTATTTGTTTGCTGAAATCAAATGTCATAACTGCTATTATAGTGTTTGCATGAAGTAAGCTAAAACATAGTAACATTTTATGTTACCTAACCATCAGGCTCGCTCGCCATTTGTGCTCAAGCACACCACTAGTTTATTGGCGAGCGAGCGTAGCGAGCGAGACAGTATTAGGGGTGGATAATGCAAAATCGGGTATATGTTATATATATATATGTAGGTATGTATGTATGGATTGTACGTATGCTCTTTAAATGCACGCGCTTCTAATTACGTAAGTTAGGTAAAGCGTTCACAGTTCCATTTTTTTTCAATTAACGAGCGCGGAGTATCCTGCTGCAGACGCAACATTGTTTCAACCAAAAAGTTTACAGCTACTCTCTTCTTGAAACAATTGTGAAGTCTTTGTCAAGCTGCGCTTCTTTGCCACTGCTTTCGAAGTTTATTCAGGTAATTCTGTTAGTTTAGTCTGGGATCAGAGACTTCAGATTCTCTGATGCTAGCTGAGAATGGAAAGGGTTACACTGTGCACTACAGTTAGATGTAATTTCTGTCCTATTTTTCTGTAAAAAGAGTCTGCTCGCTCGCCATGCATTTGCGCTATTCGAGCGCACATCTAGTTTATTTGTATATATGTATGGACGTATGTATGTCATTTTGTACTTTGACCCTCGCGTTTTTGTGTTAGTTATGTGGTCAACCGCGTCCCAAATTGAATCCTCTGGTTTATCGATCAGTAACCGTATCACCCTTAGAAATTGAATTGTTTACCGTTTTGAATTCATTTGCGGGTGCAGTTAAAACTTGAAAACTTAAGGGACTTCCATTTCTATTCGAGTTAGTGGCGGTGGTAAGTCAATGCGCTCTTTGTCATGGTTATAAGCCGTGCGCAACAGTATTTACTTGAAAATACATTGTCCACTAGACTACTGCGAAGGTAAGTCTGTGTAGGTGCATGTCCAGTTGTGTCAAAGCATTGTGTGTTACAACCACTACTTAGCTAAAGAATATCACAAAGAAAACTTTTAAATAACATGTATTGTTCTGTTGTTGTTGTTTTTTCCTTCAATTCAAGCAGTTGCAGAGAGTTGTTACTATGGCACTGAAATCCCTTTACCGTGTATGCGAAATAAAAAAACTGGACCTTATTTTCAGTAGCTTCAGTGTTAGAAGTCAAAATCATTCATTGGCGAGCGAGCGTAGCGAGCAAGACACTTACAGGGGTAACACAATCGAAAATCGGGGATGTTTATAAATTTATTTGTATATATGTTTGGACGTACGTATGTCATTTTGTACTTTGACCCTCGCGTTTTTGTGTTAGTTATGTGGTCGACCCCGTCCCAAATTGGCCTACACAGAAGTCCTCCGGTGATCGATCAGTACCCTTATCACCCTAGAAATTGAATTGTGTAACCGTTTTGAATTCTTTTGCGGGTGCAGTTAAAACTTGAAAACTTAAGGGACGTCCATTTCTTATTCGAGTTAGTGGCAGTGGTAATTCTTTCAATGCGCTCTTTGTCATGGTTTAACCGTGCGCCAGTATTTACCCTGAACATAGACATGTGTGTCCACTAGACTACTGCGAAGGTACGTCTGTGTAGGTGCATGTCCAGTTGTGGCAAAGCATTGTATATTACAACCACTACTTAGCTAAACAATGTCACAAAGAAAACTTTTAAATAACGTGTACTGTTTTGTTGTTGTTTTTTACCTTCAATTCAAGCAGTTGCAGAGAGTTGTTACTATGGCACTGAAATCCCTTTACCGTGTATGCGAAATTTAAAAACTGGACCTTATTTTCAGTAGCTTCAGTGTTAGAAGTCAAAATCATTCATATCAAAATAGTATAGTCTTTAGGCTC
>WLWD01005626.1_pt1 | contig 9984 bp, 7 predicted proteins | sample 6712731 | NCBI WGS metagenome assembly WLWD01 (sample SAMN12718690, study PRJNA576275) | sponge metagenome | isolation source: marine sponge | host: Mycale hentscheli | place: New Zealand: South Island, Marlborough, Capsize Point | collected 2014-11-01
CAGGTAGTTCATCCATCACAACATTTGCCTTAATGTCTATCAAATACTGTTCTTTTAGCTCCTCAAAGTTTTCAACACTCACTTTAGACTTCGTACTGGCTCTTCTCTTCACCAGACCCATTCGGTGAAGAATACTCTTGGCCCAATCCTTGGTTAAGGCAATGTGACCACCATTGCTAAAAAGTAAGTTGCTGTCCTTGCTTCGTACAATACCTTCTGCACATGCCATAACTATGGCTGTGTTTACTACAGCTCCATTACTGCGTAGAGCAGTTATGTACGCCTGTACTTGCCTGTCCAATTCTTCTCCCAATAATAACGGACGACCTCTCCTCTTCTCAGGAAGCTTAGTGACATTCACAGGTTTATTCTCCATTTTTCTCTTCTTTATTTCTTTGATATAACTGTCCCTCCAACCCCGAATCGTAGTCTCCTTCAAAGTGAATTGGCTGGCATAATGGCGAATAGTGGATGCCACTCCATGCTCAACAGCCCTACATCCTACTTCAGCCTTCTGTTCTGGGGTGAACTTGGCATAATGACTCCTTTTCTTACCAGAAGCTGCCTCTAGGTGTCACATTTCTCCACTTCACTGTTAGCAGCTGAAATTGAAGATGATGGAATAATCTCTGACAGTGGACCTTGAGGATCTGGGAGCCCGTTTGTTTCTCCTTTCTCCACTCTCTTGAAGTACTTCAACAGAGACATCACTAATTGCTGTGCTCAATCAGGCCATGCGTGACCACACTCCTTTTTGTCGTTAATGAAATTCGAGGGTTTATTATTCGCGGATAAGGGTTGAACCTCGAAAACCGCGAAAATTAAACCCCACGGAAATTTCCCGCTATACGGTATTCATGAGCATGTATGGTTTGGTAAAATATCACCATATTCAGTAGGAAGCGGTTAATTCTAAAAAGTGGGTGCAATTGACAACTGAAGGCGGCGTGGGTTACAAAAAGGAAGGCGAAAGTACGGAAGAGAAGGTGAAAGGTGATTAATCGTGACTATAAAGCGTGTGGAATCGGCGAGGTAAGGCGGTGTAGGTTTAAAATGGATGGGAAGAGAAGGCAAAAAGGCGAGCGCTTAATTGTAACTAAAAAGTGAGTGGAATCGAGGAATAAAAGCAGGGGTTAGTTTCCAAAAGGAAGGTGAAAGTACAAAAGGACAGAATTTCAGAAGCAGGAGAGATTGACAAAGGAAAGGGGACTCCTTAACTCAAGAAGAAGAGCTGAAGAAAGGAAAGGTGGGGTATAAGAAAAGCTCAGATAGTTCTAGAACAAAGAGAGCAGGAGAGGGAACTTATGTAACTTAACCAATGGTAGAGAATGATAACTGAGCAAGATAACTTGTGCTACTGCAAATTGCAATGCGTCAAGGGACACTGCACTTTGAATGGAACTCATGGTGGTGCTCATTTTTTGTCACGGAAAATAGTGAAAAAAATTTCCTCTCTATGTTGAGTCTCTAAAGTCAATAGTCCCATGGCTTTGCATTAGACCATACTCACTGTGCTCACTGGCTGCCAGTCCACATTCATGACTTAGAAAATCTTCCACAGTCTATTGTCAAGGAATTTCAAGACCATGGTCACTGGGTTGTTACTAAGACTACAAATCACCTCTCAGCAATGCCTATAAATCAAGCCCATGAACAAAACAATATGATGGTAAATAGTTGCAGTGGTGTTGTAGGACTGACTGAAAACACTGCAGCCTTTAGAAAGTGGATGATTGCTGGACCTGAGGGGGCATGACGAGGAAAGAATTTTGACTCAGTATAACCCACACATAGCTGAGAAGCATTATCATCGAAAAATTTTCTGCTCAAAATTGCTCAAGCAGCAATTTCTCTCCCTTGTACAAGTGTTTCATGATATGGGGAATCCATTTCTCGAAACATCTCCTGAGACATGTTGAACCTGAACTTGCAAACTGTAATGGATGAGTCTATCAGTGAAACAGTGTGATCTGTTGAAACTCTGAGCAAAGACCAGTACACAAAGTACCAGAAAGCAGTGATATTGGATGGTACTAGTTCCATTCATGATCCAATGAAGAGAAATGATCTTTCTCTTTTCAGGCGTACAGCTCTGAAGACCAAGCAGTGTACCAGTGCTGCTCTGGTACACCTACTTCCTGTCAACACAGTATCTACATTAGATGAGTATGCCAGCATCATATTTGACCCACATATAACCGTGCAGCTACAACAATCTACCCGGGTAGACTTAGTGTGGGACTCTTACAGACAACAGCATCAAAGCATCTACAAGACAAAGTGAGGCAAAGAAATGAGATTTCTTACAGAATGATATCAATACACAAAAATTGTTTGAGTTCCTCTCTCAGAAGATAATGTCTGCCAATTATCCTGATGGCAAAGATTCATGTGATAGGTTCACTGATGGTTGGCTGCAGTCCATGTTTGATCCAAACTGTGGATACAGATATTGCCATCCTTGTTGGCAAATTCCATTATTGACTTACACTAAATACTTCTGTGAATATTTGGGTGGCCTTTGTACAGGGAAGAACTATAAATATTTGAGTATCAACTCCACGGTATATGGAGCACTAGTGAATAAGTGAACAGAACAGGCCATCTCCAGAATCTCCAGGATGGAAGCTTGATGAGAGCACATGCATGCAGCACATGGGTACCTGTCTGGACTACACTACCCATAGCTAGCAATGCTTGATGAGAGCACATGCATGCCAGGGTTTCATCCAGGGGGAGACAGGGTTTTTTTTGACCCCCCCCAGTCAAAATGCCAGGGGGGATATCCCCCCACTTTTTAACCTACCTATTAAAGTTAATTGCCTACGAAAAAGTCATATTATATTGGAAAAACAATCAGAGTTCAGTATTTTTGCATCACAACAAAATTCGTCTGGGCTTCATCGATTTCCACAAAAAAAGTGAAAAGTTTACTTAGAGTATTTCTGCTTAGTTGTGAGATTAGGGAATCTATTATTTTAGATAGCAAAAAGTATTACTTAAAATTATTACCTAGTCCACTTTAATTTTGACCCCCCCAGACAAAAATTTCTGGATGAAACCCTGCATGCAGCACATGGGTACCTGTCTGGACTATACTACCCATAGCTAGCAATGCTTGATGGAGCTTATCAAGTGTGGTTGCAAGAGCACAAATGGTTGTGGTGCCAGATGTGGCTACAAGAAAGTAAACTGGGATTGTACAGATCTTTGTAGCAGCAATTGCATGAAGTAAACTTGTCGACACTTTTAATATCCTCGTATTGATACTATACTTTGATATTGATGAGTACCAGCTGAAAATTTCAATTTTATGAACTTCGTCCCTAAAAATAATTGCTTTGACAAAAAAAATTATGGGTGCAAAATATTTGGAACCTATCAAATAATCTTTAGTTAGACATAACAAATTACCAAAAAAATTTTCATGCTTTTGTCCAGTCATTCCTGCACATTTCATTAACCCTTTCCTTTTGGACTTAATTTTATCGCGACGTCAAACGCATCAATGACCTCAGGCAAAGACAGTTAATCTATATAATAATACGCTTGTGTGTTAGTATGATGATCGATGGTGTGTATATTTCATGGGCTTCAAATGGTTCGGTAAAGCATTGTCATTACACGATGGGTAAAGTGTCATCACATTCAGTAGAACGTGGTTAATTCTAAAAAGCAGGTGTAATAGACGAGGAAAGGTAGCATATGTTTAAAAAAGGAAGGCGAAAGTATGACAGAGAAGGTAAAAGGCAATTAATCAGCAGGTGCAATAGGTGAAGTAAGGCGGCATTGGTTTAAAATGGAATGGAGGAGAAGGCAATAATGCAAGCGATTAATTGTAACTAAAAAGTGGCTGGAATCAATGAATAAAGGCGGAGTCAGTTTAAAAAAGGAAGGTGAAAAAGAAGGAAAATGTTCGCAAAGCTTAAGTTCACAATCGTGGTAGTAGGACAGAGATATTCAGAAGCAGGACAGATAGACAAAGGAAAAGTGACACCATGACTCGAGAAGAAAGCGCTAAAGAAAGGGAAGTGGGAAATAAGAAAAGCCGAGATATTTCAGAAAAAAGAGAGCAAAAGAGGGAAACTTATGAAACTTTAACCAACGGTAGAGAATTTCAATTAAGCTACTTGACTAATAACTAATAGGGCTGAAGGATACTAGCAATAGCTACCAGGACAGAAAGAACTGAAGTGATGATGACGGAGTCTATATGCAGTGGAGTCTGAATAGTAGCCAATCCCTTACACTGCAAGTTGTATTTGAAGAAACTGTTTCGGAATATTATACAACAGTTAGTTCTGGGACCCGCTTGTCCTCACGCTTCACTGTAACTGGTAGATTTTTGGCACTAAAGTACAACAAGAGTGCTGACCTTGCATGAATAGAGAGTAAATTGGGATTGGGTTACAGGCAGTTCCGCGCTATTATACTGAATGATTAAATGACCATAGGTTCTAGTGGCAGGGCACCCTTAATTGCCTGACCGATAATGATATCTGAATAGTAGCAGATAAGTTATTCTTTTTGTCTGAGATGACTTTGTAATCGATGGCTAGCGAATATCTAGTTGTTATGGAGTTAACCCACTCTGACTGACTTTTTCATGCAAGTCAAACTTTTGTATTAGAGAGACTAGCATAAACCTACATGCTGAAATATATAACAATAACACTATAGAACTACCGGAAGGTCAGTTTAATGATGAGGGTTCATCAAATTCATAATTTTGATATCTCCTTACCGTCTGAATGACTTTTGTGAATGCCATCTTTGTCTCCTTCTGAAGTAGATGTGGAAGCTGGAGTAGGAGAAGGATGAGCAGGTGAAGGAGAAGTTTGTGAAGAAATAGACTCAGGTTCTTGTATTAGATTATTAGTTTTAATTTGCTCCTCATTTCTATCTGCAGCTACTTTGACTTCCTCTGCTTGTTGAACTCCTTCAGGAATTTCGTTAGTCACAAATGTCTGATCAGATCTGTAAGAGCTTCTCCTCAACTCTTCTCCAGTAATAAAATCAGCAAACCTCCACCATTTATCTGATGGTTCTTTTGCTACAAAAAATATAATGATTTTATTTCATATAATAGTACAAAGCTATTATAATATCAAAAAATGAAAACTTGGTGAATGTCTAGTGAAGACACTATCCACAGTAAAGACACCATCCACAGCAAAGACGTCATCCACAGCAAAGACGTCATCCACAGCAAAGACGCCATCCACAGCAAAGACACCATCCACAGCAAAGACGTCATCCACAGCAAAGACGCCATCAACAGCAAAGACACCATCCACAGCAAAGACAAGACACCATCCACAACAAAGACACCATCCACAACAAAGACACCATCCACAACAAAGACACCATCCACAACAAAGACACCATCCACAACAAAGACACCATCCGCAGCAACGACACCATCCACAACAAAGACACCATCCACAGCAACGACACCATCCACAACAAAGACACCATCCACAACAAAGACACCATCCAATCACAACAACAACAACTCACTGAGTATGAGTAGAGTAGTGGCTGATAGTGTTGTATATGTACATCCTCCAAACACGAGTATTTCCACTGAAGTAGGAGTAGATGACAACACAGTTGCACTATGACCTCCTCGCTTCATATACTCATAACCTGGCAACTATGACACATAAAATACATTCATTATAACTACCGGCAGAATATTTATGAACTACAATAAGGACAGTAACAGTAGCATAGCTCCACCCCCTACTCCTCCCACTGTAACAGAAGGAGTGACTAAGCCCCCACCACTGTTGGTCCCCTCCACTTTCAGACCAACTTCCCCTCCAAGAAGTTCAGTGTGGTGAAATAATAGTTCTAAAGATACACACAAAGTCTGTAATATTTCCTTCAAGTAACTAAAATAAATAAATGTATTAAATTAATTAATTAATTAAAATTGTTTGCATAATAAATACTAACACAATATAACAACTACTACATACCAAGTCAGTATCTCATGTCTAATAAATACTAACACAATATAACAACTACTACATACCAAGTCAGTATCTGAAATCTAATAAATACTAACACAATATAACAACTACTACATACCAAGTCAGTATCTCATATCTAATAAATACTAACACAATATAACAACTACTACATACCAAGTCAGTATCTCATATCTAATAAATACTAACACAATATAACAACTACTACTTACCAAGTCAGTATCTCATGTCTAATAAATACTAACACAATATAACAACTACTACATACCAAGTCAGTATCTCATATCTAATACATACTAACACAATATAACAACTACTACATACCAAGTCAGTATCTCATATCTAATACATACTAACACAATATAACAACTACTACATACCAAGTCAGTATCTCATATCTAATAAATACTAACACAATATAACAACTACTACATACCAAGTCAGTATCTGATATCTCCTTCAACTCTCTTGTGGACACATCAAATAAACACACTCTATCTGTTCCAATGATCAGAAGTTGGGCGTGGCTGCTATCATACTCTATACATGTAGCAGTAAGAGAGAGATCCAAGTCAGGTCCATATGAACGTAGTCTAGTCCAGTGCTAAATAGAAACAATATAAATAATACTATCATATGTTGTGTCTGATATTTCATATACTCACCATTGTGGACAAGTCCAACATATCTATGGTCCTGCCATATCCTCCACATCTTATGACTTGATGAGGACTCACTTTAGTGAAGGCAAAGTCTGCATTACCACCAGGTACATCTCTAGTGACTGGAGGAGAAGACCAAGTCCCTAACAATACATACAGTCATTAGTAACTTAGTAAACTGAAATTGTTTAATTAAAATAATAAAAATAGTAAATTAGAGTAGAGTAATTAAAAAATGTAAACAAACACACTGGCAATAACAAATACACATATATAACAATACAAACAAACAAAACACACTAAAATAATTAATTAATATTACACAATTACATATGGTATGGTAAGGATCATCAAGTGCCTCCACTATATGGAGTATAATGTGCTAGTATCACATGAAGGACAAATTTACAGACTTTGTGTGTAACTTTAGAGCTATTATTTCACCACACTGAACTTCTAGGAGGGGAAGTGGAATGGTTCCCCTCCCCATCCCATAAATACAACCTTGACTAATGTAAATTAAATATTAACATATATCACTAATTAACATATTTCATGATAGTGTGAACTCACCAGTTGCTAGGTCAAACATGTGAAGATCATTAGTAAATGTAATACGTTCATCCACTCCTCCATGTACTAGTAGTGAGCTTTTATAGTCTATCATACCACAGCCAGACTTCACACCAGGACTACCACTAGCTCCTGGAGGAGACACCTCCTGCCATGTCCAATTAGTTAGGTTTAGTTGATACAATGATCCAGTTCTATGTCCTCCCTCATCTTCACCCCCATAGAAGTACAGACAGTCATCTATCCTAGCACATCCTCCATTACAAAGTCCAGGAGGATGACGACCTTGTAACTGGTGTCTGGTCCATGTTGTTGTGGCAGAGTTGAATTCATGCAAGTAGTCCAAGTCATCCACTGGCACACCTAAGTCCACCAGTCCACCCCATTGATATACAGAAGAATGTCTACTAACAGAGAAGAAGTATTTTCTTGGACTAGGTTCTGATGAGGACATTGTTGATATTTCTATACAATATACCAATTAACAGACAAACATCAAATAAGAGAAAATATACACATACTAATTACCTCACATACAAACACACATACTAACAACCTCACATACAAACACACATACTAACTACCTCACATACAAACCCACATACTAATTACCTCACATACAAACACACATACTAACTACCGCACATACAAACACACATACTAATTACCTGACATACAAACACACATACCAACTAACTCACATACAAACACACATACTAACTAACTCACATACAAACACACATACTAACTAACATACAAACACACATACTAATTACCTCACATACAAACACACATACCAACTAACTCACATACAAACACACATACTAACTAACTCACATACAAACACACATACTAACTAACATACAAACACACATACTAACTACCTCACACACAAACACACATACTAACTAACTCACATACAAACACACATACTAACTACCTCACATACTAATTACCTCACATACAAACACACATACTAATTACCTCACATACAAACACACATACTAACTAACTCACATACAAACACACATACTAACTACCTCACATACAAACACACATACTAACTAACTCACATACAAACACACATACTAACTACCTCACATACAAACACACATACTAACTAACTCACATACAAACACACATACTAAATAACTCACATACAAACACACATACTAACTACCTCACATACAAACACACATACTAAATAACTCACATACAAACACACGTACTAACTACCTCTCATACAAACACACGTACTAACTACCTCACATACAAACACACATACTAAATAACTCACATACAAACACACATACTAACTACCTCTCATACAAACACACGTACTAACTACCTCGCATACAAACACACGTACTAACTACCTCGCATACAGACATACATACTAATTACCTCACATACAAACACATATATAATAATACCTGTGGCCGACTATGATGTATGTATTAATGAATAATTCATGAGCTAATGAGCTACAACATGCAGACACACAATACTCGTAAACTCGTGCTGAAGGTTATTACTGTACAGTGCTTCCAGCTTAAAGAGCAAACTTTTTGAAATTTTGACTGTCATTATAAATATATGAGTCTCAATGGAAATTAAAAATTACACATGTATATGACAAAGTTCAAAGAGGTCAATGCGTGTCCACCCCGAGAGAGGAGAGACGTCCACAGTGAGGTCTTGCAAACTTAGCAGAGTTCACTTTCTATTCTATTAGTGGCGATGGTAAGTTGCTGTGGTAACTGAGTCATTTGTCATAGCTATATGCCTGGCATAACAGATTTGTTTCCTAATTAAAAATCCTTCGTCCAATAGTCAAGTCACTAAGAGAATACAATCTAATAATATATCAACTAGAGCTCTGTTACAATACAGCATTTTCAATGAAGTGTCCTTTGGAAAGGAAGCTCAGCTTCAACAGAATGTGTTGGTTCATCGATCCTTACCTACATCATATTAGGAAATTTGATTGTTTACCTCTTGAAATTTCTTTGTCCAATAGTCAAGTCACAAAGAGAATGTAATGTAAGTTTCATGCTGGTATTATCAAGTGAACAAGTGTGCATGTATGTGTGTGCGTGTGTAAAATTGTTGTGTTTTGTTAAGAATAACACAAATTAACTGAACAACATTTACCTAACAAATAAATATTATTAGTGGCAAACATTCCAATTTAAATTTCAGTCAGACCAGCTCGCTTGCCATTTGTGCCGAAAACTTATCACTAGCTATGAACACAAGTAAATATATTGCCTTTAGCCACATCCTGTTTACTGTAATGCACTTCCTATGTGGCAATAGGCACTGTTCACCATCAGTAACATAGCCAGGGAGGGGTTTGGTAGAACTATTTTAAGAAAACTGAAATGAGAAACTAAAGGTACTTGATTTGGTAATTTTCCCCCCGAACATTTGGTAAAGTATCTTCAATGTCTTGCAAAGCAAAAACAAAACAAAAAACAAAAAAAACAACAAAAAACAAAAAACAAAAAAACTTGAGATTTTGGGATGATGTCCAGTCTAAAAAATGTTCAAGACTAAAAATGAGTTAAGTTTTGATACATTAATTGGTGTAGAAACTATGATAGAGGCTTATGGAAGGCAAGTTAGTTCTAATCACATCTGACACTATCCTAGAACACAATCCTGTATCACATCTGACACTATCCTAGAACACAATCCTGTATCACATCTGACACTATCTTAGAACATAATCCCTTATCACATGTGACATA